>Ga0316613_10000293_pt1 | contig 48214 bp, 44 predicted proteins | sample OWC_soil_day10_C_2_FD_207647 | JGI IMG/M metagenome (GOLD analysis project Ga0316613, IMG submission 207647) | Wetland soil microbial communities from Old Woman Creek delta, Ohio, United States - OWC_soil_day10_CT_b | ecosystem: Environmental > Terrestrial > Soil > Wetlands | place: USA: Ohio...
TATCCTTTTTCTTTATCTGTATGGAAAGAGCAGTTGAAGATTGGTATACCAATTGGTATCGCAATTTTTTGTGAAACAAGTATATTTGCTGTAATTACCTTATTAATGAGTGAATTTAGTGAGGCAACCATTGCAGCATATCAAGTAGCCATTAATGTTGCTGCTCTTATTTACATGATACCACTGAGTATCTCGATGGCATTAACGATTGTGGTAGGTTTTGAAGTGGGGGCGAAAAGATATAAAGATGCCAGGCAGTATAGTTATATTGGCATTGGTATTGCATTAATAATGGCTGTGCTAGCGGCCATGGTATTGTTTTTCGGGAATAAACAAGTGGCGAATTTATATACAGAAGATATGGACATTAAAAATCTGGTGCAACAATTTTTGCTGTATGCCGTTTTCTTCCAATTATCTGATGCCATTGCTACACCCGTGCAAGGCTGTTTACGGGGTTATAAGGATGTGCGCATTACCTTTATTATGGCGATGATTTCTTATTGGATTGTAGGATTGCCACTGGGTTATATGTTGGCACATCATTCTGGGCTAGGAGCATTTGGTTATTGGATAGGATTAATCGTAGGCCTGGCTTTTGGTGCTATTTGTTTATCGATACGATTAGTTAGAGTGCAGCATAAGCATAAATAAATTTAAAAAATAATTACTTAGTTGGCATTGCATTATATTTAAGTGAAAGAAGATAGCCAAACCCATAACAAGGGTTTGGCTATCTTCAATATTATAAGAGTAAAATTATAATATGCAGTTTTGATGGATAACTCAAGTTATTTTACCAAGCGGCGGTAACAGATCCTTTAAAGTGTTCTTCGATAAAAGCTTTAACTTCATCAGAGTGGTAAGCTTTTATTAATTTTTGTACTGCTGGATTTTCTTTATCTTTAGAACGGACAGCAATAATATTAGCATAAGGTGAGTTGATATCTTCGATGGCAATTGCATCTTTAGTCGGTACTAGACCAGCGGTAATTGCATAATTGGTATTAATAGCAGCAATATCCATATCAGCCAGAGAACGAGGGATTTGTGCTGCATCTAATTCCTTAATGACAATATTCTTAGGATTATCAATAATATCAGTAACAGCGGCTTTAAGCCCAATGCCTGGTTTTAATTTTATTAGGTTAAGTTTCTCTAGCAATAGAAGAGCTCGCCCTCCATTGGTTGGGTCATTAGGAATAGCAACAATGGCTCCTGATTGTACATCAGCAATGTTTTTAAGTTTACTAGAATATATACCCATAGGGAAAATAACGGTATTTGCTACTGATACGATATCGTAGTTACGATCTTTGATAATATTATCAAGGTAGGGTTTATGTTGAAAGCTATTTACATCAATGTCATCCTGATTCAAAGCCACATTGGGCTGAATATAATCATTAAACTCAACGATTTCAATTTTTAAACCATCTTTTTCTGCTATTTTCTTAACTACATCCATTACCTCAGCATGAGGACCGGCAGTAACACCAACTTTAAGGGTTTTCTGTTCTACTTTGCCAGTACTTTGTTGGCTGCATCCGGCAGCTAAACCTAGAGTAAAGATAAGAGTTAGTAAGAGTGCAAGGAATTTAACTGAATTTTTCATGTGAAGATACCTCCCAAAATATAAAAATGAATTTCCTTTATTTAAGCTTTTGTAGTTTTTCGACTGCTGCTTCTAAGGTACTGAATTGCTTGCAGAAGCAAAAACGGATAAAGCGGTGTTTGTCATTGGCATTATCTTGATAAAAACTAGAGCCTGGTACAACAGCAACACCAATTTTTTCAGTTAAGTGACGGGCAAAGTCCACATCGTTTTTCCAGCCGAAAGGTGCTATATTCGCCATTACGTAATAGGCGCCGGCGGGACGAATACAATCAAAACCAATGGCAGCCAATTCTTTTAACATAAAGTTTCGCCGTTTACTATAAAAGTCGACTAATTTTTCATAATAGGCAGTTGGAAAACCTAAAGCCTGAGCAGCGGCTACTTGTAGGGGAGCAGCTGCTCCTACTGTCAAGAAATCATGCATTTTACGGATGGATTGGCTAATTTCCGGGGAGGCAATCACATAACCAATGCGCCAGCCTGTGACACTATAGGTTTTCGAAATACTATTAATCGTAATGGTCCGTTCTGCCATGCCGGGCAAAGTAGCCAAAGGAATGTGTTTTATTTCATCATAGATAATATGTTCATAGATTTCGTCCGTAATAGCTAAGACATCATGCTGTATACATAGTTTGGCAATGAGATCTAGTTCGGCGCGATTAAAAACTTTGCCTGTAGGGTTATTAGGTGTATTAATAATAATTGCTCTGGTGTGATCTGAAAAAGCAGCCGTTAATTCTTCCTTATTAAAGCTAAATTCTGGTGGATGTAGTTGTACATATTTAGGAGTTGCCCCACAAAGTATCGCATCAGGACCATAATTTTCATAAAAAGGCTGAAAGATAATGACTTCATCACCAGGGTTGATGGTAGCCAAGAGCGTTGCTACCATACCTTCTGTAGAACCACAGCATACCGTGATTTGACGTTCAGGATCAATGTCAACATCATAATCTCTTTTGTTTTTTAGCGCAATGGCATCTCTCAGCGATTTAGTGCCCCAAGTAATCGCATATTGATTGTGATCTTCTAGAACTGCCTTAACGGCAGCTTCTTTAATTTCATCCGATGCAGGAAAGTCAGGGAATCCTTGCGCTAGGTTAATCGCATTGTGGGCGGTGGCAATACGAGACATCTCTCTAATCACGGATTCTGTAAAACGACTGGCTTTTATGGAAGCGTATTTACGTAAGGTTTGGATTGGCTGAGAATTCTGGTTCATTCTAGTGACTCCTTTACATCTGCAATAAAAAATCTTCTTCATAAGTTGAAGAAGATTTATTTTAAAAATAACCTTCATCTCCCAGGAATTTCCTGTTGGAATTGGCACCGTTCGCATGTTGCGGTGGTTGCCGTAGCTTCATCGGGCCAATACCCTCAGCTAACTCTTGATGAATATATGTAGTTGTTAAAAACAATGGTAGCATGAGATTCTGGCTTATGTCAAGGGGGATAAAAAAACAGATTCTTTTGTCAATTGACATGTAAACTTAACAAAAGTATAATGTATAATATAATAAAAGTCCACTGAGAGAGGACTGATATACGGGTTTAGAGGAGGTACTATGATGAAAGAGACAACAAATTTTCGTTGGAAGTTAGCAGGACTTATGTTTTTTATTAGTTTTATTTCTTATATGGATAGAGTTAATTTATCGGTAGCTACTCCAACCATTATGCAAGAGTTAGGCTTTAGTAAAATGGATATGGGTTTTATACAAACTGCTTTCTTTATTGGTTATGCTTTAATGCAAATACCTGGTGGCATTATGTCAGAGTTTTGGGGACATCGCAGGGTATTAGCCTTAGCTGCCACTTGGTGGTCTGTCTTTACAGCACTAACAGGGGCATGTAGTAATTTCACTGTATTTGTTTTGGCAAGGAGTATGTTTGGTGTAGGTGAGGGTCCTATGGCACCTGCTTTTGGACGATTTATCTACCGATGGTTTAATGGTAATGAGAAAGGGCGTGCTTCTTCGTTTATGCTGAGTGGTGTATTTTTTGGGCCAGTTCTTGGGCCAACTCTTACGATAGCATTAATGATGGCCTTTGGCTGGCGCTCTGTATTTATTATCTTTGGTGGCATTGGTTTAGTATTAGCGGGACTTTGGTATTATCTAGCTAAGGATGCGCCACAAGAAAGTAAGTTTGTCAATGCTGCTGAAGTAAGTTATATAGAAGAAGGCCTGAACGTACATAGTGATAAAAAAGAACTGGCACCCTGGCGTGCTTTTTTAGGATCCTCTCAGTTTTGGGCTATTGGTATTCAATATTTTATTACAGATTATATTATGTATGTATTTTTAGCTTGGTTGCCATTATACTTAATGGAGGCACAAAATTTTTCTTTACAAAAAATGGGTATCGCTGCTTCCTTTCCTTGGGCAGCATTGTGTATAGTAACGGCGACAGGCGGTTATATCAGTGATAAATTAGTAGTTGCGGGTGTATCCAGACATAAGTCGCGAACCTTATTTGGTATTGTGGGGCTGATTATCTGTTGTATAACTCTTTATCTGGGAGCCGTGGCAACCGTCCCTTGGATGAATGTATTATGGTTAACCATATCCTTAGGTTCTCTCGGATTTACCTTTAATGCTTCATGGGCAGCTTGTCTTGATATTGGTGGTAAATTCGCTGGGTCTATAACTGGCTGGATGAATTTTTGGGGGAATATGGGTGGTATTGCTGCTCCCGTTGCTACGGCATGGATTGCAACGAATTATGGCTGGCAGGCTGCTATTTTGGCAACGGCTGGTTCAGCAGTAATAGGAATTGTTGCATGGTTAGCTGTCAAGCCTGATGTGCCTCTAATTTTAAAGGAAGATGATAATCTTGAAAAAATTGCATAGGAGAGATGCTAGGTGTTAAAAGATTTTTTGTTAGGTTTTGGTGATAGTGAAGTTAAGGTAGCGTTGCCGGAACAACGTGTTATAAATGTGGTGGAAGGTAAGCCCGCTAAGGCTGTTGTGAATATAGAGGCTGCTGTTTGTGAGGCGCTGAATCACCCAATCGGTACCCCACCGCTTAAAGATGTAATGCAGCAAGGGGATAAAGTGGTCATCATTGCTAGTGATATAACTCGGCAATGGGTACGTCATGACTTGTTTTTACCTACCTTGTTAAATGAACTCAACAAATCTGGTATACCCGATGGTAATATTTCACTCATTGTCGCCCTTGGTGCCCATCGTCATCATACTCATGAGGAAAATGTAGTGACTTTTGGGCAGGAAATTGTCGAAAGGATTACGATTTTACAAAGTCATGCCCTAGAAACTGATGAATTTATTTGTATTGGTCAAACCTCACGTGGTAAAGACGTCTGCGTGAATAAACATGTGGTAAATGCGGATAAGGTGATTTTGACAGGTGGAATTGTTCACCATTTGATGGCTGGTTTTGGTGGTGGACGAAAAGCTATCATTCCAGGTATTTCTTCTTATAATACCATTCAAGAAAATCATAGCTTATGTCTTCATAAAGAAGTTGGACAGGGTGTCAGTCAAGAATGTATTGCTGGTAAATTGGAAAATAACCCTATGCATGCCGATATGTTGGAAATGGCAGAATTGCTGAAGCCAGCATTTTTACTAAATGCAGTCTTTACACCAGAAGGGCAGTTTGCTCGTTTTGTTGCTGGTCATTGGCATGAAGCATGGCTTCAAGGCTGCAAGACTGCCAATGAAATATTTGGTGTTCCCATAGCTGAGAAAACTGATCTAGTTATTGCTTCTGCTGGAGGATTTCCGAAAGATATTAATTTATATCAAGGTTCCAAAACCATTGGTAATTCTTTTATGGCAGTCAAATCGACTGGTGTAGTGATTTTACTATTAGAATGTCGTGATATCATGGAACCTCCTGATTTTAGTGGCTGGTTCAAATATGAATCTTTATATGATCGGGAGTTGGCCTTACGGAAAGGTTTTACCGTTCCAGGCTTCATTGCATTAAAAATAGGTTATATGGCAAAGGAAGTTCCTCACATTGTTGTTTCATTGCCGCAAAATAAAGACTTTATTGAAAAAGCAGGTATGCTTGCTGCTGCCAGCTTGGAAGAAGCGATTATCATGGCTGAAGAAATAATCGGCAAAAAAGAGTATACGATAACTGTCATGGCACATGGGGCTAATACTGTACCAATAGAAAGTGTTTGAAAATAAAGATGAATAAGAAGGAAGCTTATAATTATCAAGATTATAAGCTTCCTTCTTTGTGGTATTTCAGAGTAAGGTTTTAGATTTTGATGATTCTGATTGCTGTAAGGTCGCACCAGGTTCATGTTATTAACGCTTCGCCATTGGCATTTAACCTCCGCTTATAATAATATGAACCTGGTGCTGTGTCTGAGAGACTAAATAGATAGGTTCTATAGTTTCCTTTGTGTCTTTGTATTTCAATTTTTTTTTTGTTCCCTATAAAAAAGCTTCCATGACGGCAGGATTGTTGCTGCCGATCGGGAAGAAAGAGAGTAAAGATTTAATATCTGCTGATACTAGTGTGGACTGTAACGGAAGGCAAAATTCGACAAGACGGGGAGTGTTTTGTATGGAATATCGTATTGAAAAGGATTCAATGGGAGAAATACGCGTACCAAATGATAAGTTATGGGGAGCCCAGACCCAGCGTAGTTATGAAAATTTTCGTATTGGCATAGAAAAAATTCCTTATGAATTAGTTGGCGTATTTGCTACTTTGAAAAAAGCTGCCGCCATTGTAAATCATAGATTGGGTATATTGGATGAAGAGCGAGCTAATGCGATTACGGCAGCTTGCGATGAAGTACTGGCAGGAAAATTAGATGGTAATTTCCCTTTGTCTGTATGGCAGACTGGCAGCGGTACACAGTTTAATATGAATATAAATGAAGTAGTAGCTCATCGGGCGAATCAATTATTGGAGCAAAAAGGGACAAAGGTAATAGTTCACCCTAATGATCACGTAAATAAGTCTCAAAGTTCCAACGATATTTTTCCTACAGCTATACATGTTGCTGGTGTTAGTTTAGTAATTGATAAATTGTTGCCGGCTATTGTATCATTGAAACAAACTTTACAGCAGAAATCGGATGAATATAATGATATTATCAAAATTGGTCGAACTCATCTTATGGATGCTACTCCTCTTACTTTTGGTCAAGAGATAAGCGGTTGGGTACGGATGTTAGAGAGAAATGAAGAAATGTTAACCATTGGCATTAATTTCATGAGAGATTTAGCTATGGGAGGAACTGCTGTTGGTACGGGTATCAATTCTCCAGGAGAGTTTGGTGCATTAGTTGCTGAAGAAATTACCAGGCTAACGGGAAAAAAGTTTCATACAGCACCGAATAAATTCCATGCTTTGACTAGTAAGGATGAGGTAGTTGCAGTACATGGTTTAATGAAAGCTCTGGCGGCCGATTTAATGAAAATTGCCAATGATGTTCGTTGGCTGGCCAGCGGCCCACGCTGTGGGATCGGTGAGATCAAAATTCCCGCCAATGAACCAGGTAGTTCGATTATGCCGGCGAAAGTAAATCCTACGCAATCTGAGGCTTTGACTATGATTGTTGCTCAGGTTTTTGGAAATGATACCACCATTTCTTTTGCCGCTAGTCAAGGAAATTTCCAATTGAATGTATTTATGCCTGTGCTTGTTTATAATTTATTGCAATCTATCAATTTATTAGCTGATGGGATGAACTCTTTTAATAAAAATTGTGCTGTAGGAATAGAACCTAATCGAGAAATTATTGATTTTTATTTGCACCAATCTTTAATACTTATTACTGGTTTGGTACCGCTGATCGGCTATGACAAAGCGGCAGAGATTGCCAAAAGGGCGGCAAAGGAAGGCATTACATTAAAAGAATCTGCTTTGGCCACTGGAGAAGTTACTGAACAGCAGTATGATTTATATATGAATCCAGCTATCTTAGTAAAACCAAGATAAGAATAGAATGGGAGTTGACATGACAAACTAGATTAGTCTATACTTAAAGGAATGTTAGACGAATAATAAAAGATAGAGGCGCGGTATATTAGGAATATGTATCTAGAGTAGCCAGCGATGAAAGATACAAAAAGGAATAACCGCCGAAGTAAAGGGGTTTGGCCAAACCCGTTTATTGGTTTTGTATTGAATAAGTGCAAGACTGTCATCCGAATTTGGATGGAGTGCTATCTGCATTACTGATTATGAGATAAATTGAATTCTTATAGCGGTTTGCGGGATAGTTCCTGCAAACCGCTTTTTAATTTACATGAGATTTACCCTAGATTTGAATGAGAAATTCATATACTCTAACAAACAATTTCAGGAGGTACATTACTATGGCAGAAAAAAACTTACCATTTAAAAAAGTTGAACTCGAAGAAATAATTCAACATTATCCTACGCCTTTTCATATTTATGATGAACAGGCGATTCGTAATAATGTTCGTAAATTATTGAAGGCATTTTCCTGGGCACCAGGCTTTAAAGAATATTTTGCGGTAAAAGCTACACCTAATCCTCATATTCTGAAAATCTTAAAAGAAGAGGGCATTGGCGCTGACTGCAGTTCGCTGCCCGAGCTAATTTTAGCCAAACAAGCTGGGATTGTAGGGGAAGAAATTGTTTTTTCTTCTAATGATACCCCCGCTGAAGAATATCAGGCAGCTAAAGATATAGGAGCAATTATTAATCTTGATGATATTAGTCATATTGAATATTTGGAGAAACATGTAGGATTACCTGAAATCATTTCTTTCCGCTATAATCCAGGTCCATTACTGGAAGGCGGCAACGATATTATCGGTTATCCGGAGGAAGCTAAATATGGCTTGACAAGAGATCAGATCCTGGAAGCTTATAAGATTACTCAAAGTAAAGGGGTAAAGCGTTTTGCCTTGCATACCATGGTGATTTCCAATGAACTGAATACGGAGAGCTTTGTGGCTACCGCCGCGATGATGTTTGACTTAGTCAGTGAAGTGTATCAAAAACTAGGAATTCGTATTGAAATGATTGATTTAGGCGGCGGCATTGGTATCCCTTATCGTCCCGAGCAGCAGGCTGTAGATCTTGATATTGTCAGCCAAGGAGTACGTAAGGTTTATGAAGAAAAGATTGTAGCAAATGGGCTGCACCCGTTAAAGATTACTATGGAATGCGGTAGAATGATTACAGGGCCTTATGGTTATCTGGTTTCTACTGTGCTGCATAAGAAAGAAATTTACAAAAATTATGTAGGTCTTGATGCATGTATGACTAATTTAATGCGTCCGGCTTTGTACGGTTCTTATCACCACATTACCGTGGTTGGCAAAGAAGCTTGCCCCCTTGATCATGTCTACGATGTAACAGGTTCATTATGCGAAAATAACGATAAGTTTGCTATTGACCGCAATTTGCCCCGAATTGATATTGGCGATATTGTTGTTCTGCATGATGCCGGAGCTCATGGGCATGCAATGGGTTTTAATTATAATGGAAAATTGCGCTCCGCAGAATTATTACTGACACCGAAGGGATCGGTCCAAATGATTCGTCGCGCAGAAACAATTGCTGATTATTTTGCCACTTTGGATTTTCAAAATTGTGAAGTGAAGTTAGCGGCAGCTACTAGGAAATAATAGGTTAGTCATTAAACAGACAGGTCTTGTACCTGTCTGTTTTTTTATTATTATTCTAAATAATATGTGTTTTTGGGAAGGCCGCGCTGGGTCCATGTTATTAACGCTCCGCCATTAACATTTAACCTACGCTTATAATAACATGGACCCAGCGCTAAGGTGATTGCTCTATAGGCTACTTCACGTTTTTCCATTACTTTTCTATTTGTAGTATGTCTGCGGACATTTCGTCTAGAATAGAATTAAAAAGCAGGAAAATTTTTAAAAAAAATGAAATAAGTAAGCAAGTATGAGAATAGGGTATCTCTGCAAACTAAGATGCATGTTGTAAACTTAAATAATATCGGAGGGGCATTATGGCTAGAGCTTACGAACCAATAGAAAGAATTTTGGTAATTAACCCTGGAGCAACTTCTACAAAGTTTGCTGTGTATGATGGAGAAATCTTAGTTTTTAAAAAAACAGTAGAACATTCTGCAGCCGATACGGATGTTTTCGTAAAAGTGATAGATCAATATGAATATCGCTTACGGCTTATTTTGCAGCAATTAATCGTAGAAAATATTGAACTTTCCACATTGAAGGCTGTTGTGGCTCGTGGGGGGATATTGAAGCCTCTTAAGGGAGGAACCTATGGTATTAGTCAAACCATGGTTAATGATTTGCGTGAAGCCGCAAGAGGTGAGCATGCTTCTAATTTAGGAGCTGTGATGGCTTATGGCTTGGCAGAGACACTTAAGATACCATCTTATATTGTTGACCCTGTTTCCGTAGATGAGATGGAACCTGTAGCTCGAATATCCGGGCTGCCTGAAATACCTAGAATCAGCTTGCTCCATGCCTTAAATACCAAGGCAGTGGCACGTAAAATTGCAAAACAATTAGGTAAGAAATATGAGGATATGAATTTAATTGTAGCTCATTTGGGAACAGGAATTTCGGTAACCCCTCATCTAAAAGGCAGAATGATTGATGTGAATAATGCCAAAGAAGAAGGACCACTTTCTCCTGATCGTTGCGGGGGACTGCCAGTTGGACAGTTTCTAAGGTTTGCTTTTTCTGGTAAGTATACCTTTGATGAATTAAAAGAGATACTCAATTGTAAAGGTGGAATTTGGGCCTATCTTGGTACAGCTGATATTCGAAAGGCATTTGCCATGGCAGATAGCGGTAATGAACTGGCTCGGTTAGTATTAGAAGCCTTTTCCTATCAAGTGGCCAAAGAAATTGGGGGGATGGCTACTGTATTATCAGGTAATGTAGAACGTATAATATTGACAGGCGGAATTGCTTATTCAGAGCGTATTGTCAGTGATATAAAAAAGCGAGTACAGTTTATTGCTCCCGTAGTTATAGTACCTGGGGAAGAAGAATTAGAAGCTTTGGCTTTTGGTGCCCTTAGAGTACTTAGAGGCAAGGAAGATGTACAGAGCTATTAGTGTGCTATAAGGAGATGGTAATAAATGATCTTTATATTAGGCGGCAGCTAGGAGGTAATTTTTTTGTACTGCAATTATAATGAAATAGTAGCAGAAATTAAAAAACGTTCTCTGGTAACGATTAGTGTAGCGGTAGCCCAGGATAGGGAGGTGCTGGCTGCTGTTAAGCTGGCTCAGGATGCTGGAATTGCTGAAGTTATATTAGTAGGAGATGCATCAATAATTACTCCTATGTTAGAAGATGTAGGGTTATCTGGCAAGACCTTAATTATTCATGAACCAGAGACGACTAAAGCTGCACTAAGGGCGGTTTCCTTAGTGAATAATGGTCAAGCTCAAGTCCTGATGAAAGGCTTGATTAATAGTAGTGATTTTCTGCGATCTGTGCTTCATAAAGAAGCTGGATTACGAACAGGGAGACTGCTCAGTCATCTGGGAGCGTTTGAAATTCCTGGACAGGAAAAGCTTTTATTTATTACTGATGGTGGTATGAATATTGCACCTACATTGCTAGAAAAGAAGCAGATTCTGGTAAACTCTATATTAGCATTGCACGCTATGGGAATAACAGAGCCAAAAGTAGCATTGCTGACAGCCAATGAAGTAGTAAATACGAAAATGCCTGCTACTGTAGATGCCAGGGCGCTAGTAGAGATGAGTACAGCAGGCGAGTTGCCTTCAAGTCTTGTAGAAGGTCCTATTGCTCTTGATGTGGCAGTGAGCCTTGAGGCTGCAAAACACAAAGGAATTGACAGTAAAATAGCAGGCAATGTAGATTTGATGGTAGTACCTAATATTGAGACTGGCAATGCCTTAGGAAAATCCTTGATTTACTTTGCAAAAAGTAAAATGGCCGGTATTGTCTTAGGGGCAACTCATCCTATTGTTATGACCTCGCGATCGGAAACACCAGAAGGAAAAATGAACTCGATTGCATTGGCATGTTTGGTAAATGATAAAAAATCCCCTTGATGGTTTTTTATCGAAGATTAAACCGCTCTAAGAATCCCGCCTTTGGGAATAGGAATGTACAATTCGGGAAGGAGGTAACTGCATGTCGAAGATTGTTGTATTGCGTGAATATTGTAAAAGCTGTGGTCTCTGTGTGAATATCTGCCCAAAGCAGGTACTGGCGATTGGTGATACAACCAATCAAAAGGGATATTATGCTGTTGTTGTTACTGATGAATCAAAATGTATAGGCTGTGCTATGTGTGGTGTAGTTTGTCCTGATGTAGCATTGGAAGTTTCTCGGGAGAAAAGGAGCTGACAATATGAAAAAAGTATTAATGAAAGGTAATGAAGCAATCGCAGAAGCAGCTATACAAGCCGGCTGTAAGCTGTTTTTTGGTTATCCCATAACACCCTCTACGGAAGTAGTTGAATATTTATCGAAACATTTACCCAAAGCAGGCGGAACCGTACTCCAGGGTGAGGATGAAGTGGCTTCCATTAATATGTGTTATGGTGCAGCAACAACGGGCACAAGAGTTATGACTGCTACCTCCAGTCCGGGCTTTAGCTTAAAGCAGGAGGGGATATCTTATTTGGCAGCAGCCCAGCTGCCAGTAGTTGTTGTGAATGTTAATCGCGCAGGGCCTGGTTTAGGCGGTTTAGGACCTGCTCAGTCAGATTATTTTCAATGTACTAAGGGAGGCGGTCATGGCGATTATCGGCTGATTGTATTGGCACCTTCCAAGAGCCAGGAATTATATGATTTTACGATGGAAGCTTTTGATCTGGCGGATAAATATCGCAATCCGGTGCTGATTTTGGCAGATGGATTTTTAGGACAAATGATGGAGCCAGTGGAAATAAAGGAACGGCTGCGAGTCGAACTTCCTCCCCAGGACTGGGTTGTTGGAGGCTGCCGAGGGCGAGAAAAACGTAAAATTGTGAGTTACTCTTTAACAAATGAGATCGGTGAGGCGAATTGCCTGCAGTGGCAAGCTAAGTATGAAGAAATACAGAAAACAGAACAGCGTTGGGAAGAGTTTTATACAGAAGATGCAGAGTATCTGGTAGTGGGTTATGGAACCTGTGGACGTATCGGTAAAAGTGTAGTCCTAAATGCTCGTAAGTTAGGCATTAAACTGGGGCTTATCCGTCCTATCACCTTATGGCCATTTCCCGAAAAGGGATTTGCACCTTTTAAAGATAAGATTAAGGGAATTGTCACTGTGGAGCTGAATGCTGGACAAATGATCGAAGATGTAAAGCTGGCTGTAGAATGCCGCATGCCTGTGTATTTGTGTAATAGGCAAGGGGGAATGATGCCTTCAGAAAATGAAGTTCTTGCATTTGTCGCCAAAGTCTTTGATTTGTCATTGGTAAGGGAGGCATAACTATGGAAGTTATATTTAAAAGAACAACAGGTTTAACAGGCGTACCCTTTCATTACTGTCCAGGTTGTACTCATGGCATTATTCATCGTATTATTGGCGAGGTAATGGAAGAGCTTGATATCATTGAAGATACAATTGGGGTAGCCCCTGTAGGCTGCGCTGGTTTTTCCTTAGATCTTTTTAGCTGTGATTTCGTGGGAGCAGCTCATGGACGGGCCCAAGCCGTAGCAACAGGGATCAAACGTGCCCTACCGGATAAAATGGTATTTACCTATCAAGGAGATGGGGATATTGCCGCAATTGGTACAGCTCATGCCATTCATGTGGCAGCCCGAGGCGAAAAAATCACATCCATTATGGTAAATAATGCGGTATTTGGTATGACTGGTGGACAAATGGCACCGACAACTCTTGCTGGGCAAATTACAACAACTAGCCCTTATGGTAGGGATTGTGCTTTATCTGGACCGCCAATTGACTTGCCCAAAACAATTGCTACGTTAGAAGGTGCGGTTTATGTAGCTTCTGTCGCGGTTGACTGTCCTAAAAACATCTTTGCTGCTAAAAAGGCCATAAAAAAAGCTTTTCAGGTACAACAACTAGGATTGGGTTTTTCTTTGGTTAGTGTTCTATCAACATGCCCAACCAATTGGGGTTTATCTCCTGTGGATAGTTTAAAGTGGTTACAGGAGAAAATGCTGCCTATATACCAAATGGGTGAACTTAAAATTCCTGAGGAGGTAAAAGCCTTATGATTGATAAAATTATCTTATCAGGCTTTGGCGGCCAGGGTGTCATGTTTATTGGCAAGGTGCTTGCTTACGCAGGAATGGAGGGGGATTTAGAGGTTTGTTGGATTCCCTCTTACGGTCCTGAAATGCGAGGTGGGACAGCCAATTGTTCTGTGATACTCTCGGATGAAGAAATTCATTCTCCCGTTATTGAATTGGCTGATGCCGGCATTGTACTCAACCAGCCTTCTTATGATAAATTTCTGACTAGAATAAAACCAGGTGGCACAATTGTAGTTAACAGCTCCATTGTAGAGAAGCAGGCAGTGCGGGATGATATAAAGGTTGTTTCTCTACCTGCGACTGCTATTGCCAATGATCTGGGCAAACCAGCTTTAGCCAATATGGTATGTTTAGGAGCACTTCTTCCTAATTTAAAATTAATTGATATAAGTACTCTGGAAAAAGCGATGGACGCAGTAGTTGGTAAGAAAAAACCTGAACTTTACGCAGTAAATATTGAGGCTATTAAAAAAGGTTTAGAATGGTAGCTAAGTAATATAAGAAAAGTAATATATATCTGTCATTGCGAGCGTTAGCGAAGCAATCTTTTAACAATGAGGAGATTGCTTCGCTAGCGCTCGCAATGACAAAAGACGCAATAGTGCTTTTAAATAGATTAGAAGTATATGTTCTTTTAGGGCGAACGATGAAACACAAAGGGTGCAAATATACAAAGAACACAAAGATATGTTTAGCTTAAATTAGCTTAAACCCCTTGTGTTCTTTGTGTTTCATAAACATTTATATTTTAAAGGATGCAATAGTTTTTTAAAATCAAATATGAGAAGTGCTTACAATCGAAATTTGAGGATTTTCTGCGAGATTTATATCTCTTGGCGGTATATACGGAGTTCCATCAGCATAAGATAGAAGGCGGACAAGGGGTTTTTGCGGGGAAGTTTCGGAAACAGAAACGACAACTGCCTGTTCTCCTGTGCTCAACGTTACTTCTACTCCGGGCAAATAGAGAGCCATTTTAGATAAAAATATTTTCCCAAAATGTTCATCAAAAGTAGTTCCTAAACCAGATTGGATAATGTTATATGCTTCTTGTAATTTCATTGCTTCGCGGTAGGGACGATGCCCGGTGATGGCTTCATAAACATCTGTTATTGTTAATAAACGAGCATAATTGAGAATTTCTTCTCCTTGCAGTCCTCGTGGATAACCAGTACCGTCAATCTTTTCATGATGCTGCCAGGCCATATGAGCAACCAAACTTGATATTTCCCAACGTTTATTAACTAATAAATTAAAACCAGATAGTGGATGCTCTTTAATGATGCCAAACTCTTTTTCGGTCAAGCGATCGGGTTTATTGATGATTCCTTTATCTACCTTTATTTTACCGACATCATGGAGTAAGGCCCCACAAGCAATTTCTTTGATTTGTGGAACCGTAAAATTGCAAGAACGGGCTAATAAAGTTGTATAAATCGCGCAGTTTAAGGAGTGAGCTAAGGTATAATCATCGTGAGTTGCAATGCCAGTTAACTGAATGCTGATGGACGGCTGGAGAATTAATTCTTCAACAATATCAGACGCAATATCACTTACTGCATCTATCGCAAAGGTTTTCTTGTCATAAATTTGTTCCATAGTTGTACTTAATATTGCTAAAGCTCTTTGTTGTGTTTCTTGGGACAGATACTCTGGAATCTTTATATCCGCATACCTTGCATCATGAATAAATAGGCTTTTAACGTGCAATGCCCGTAACTTATCGAGATATTCTTTCGTTAATGTAATCCCCGAAGCTAATAATACCTGTCCCTTCCTACCCAGAAGGTTGCGTGCCAATTTCATACCTGGGCGTACTTTAGTTAACCTGATTTGTCTCAAGATGAATGCTCCTTTATCTTTATAAGAATTTAGCAATATACATTTTTCCCAATGACCAAGCTTCTAGAAGACGTCCTTTCTACTGGTGGGAGTTGTGAGGGATCATATTATATAAAATAGCAAAAAAGCTTAACTGCAGGTATGAGCCAGTTAAGCTTTTCATAATCATGCAGCGTGGCGATCCTAGATATGTAATATCCTTAGACCCTATAGCTTTGCGTCCTTATCTTTCAATAAGTTTGCTAAATTTTCAATTGTAAAAATTTCATAGAATAAAAAAAACGTTTTATAAATTAAAATGATAACATATAAAAATGGCGAATTATGTCATATATTGTTATAAAAATAAAATATATAACTTTCATGAAATTTAAATCTGCTTCTAAAGCAAATGTAATTTATAAATATAAAGGTATTTTTTCTTCTATTATATCATACTAGTAAGATAACAGTGGGTGTCAAACGTGTGGGAGGCGGCTGGAAATGCTATCACCCAGTTTAGAAGATTATTTAGAAGAATTATATCGATTTTCTTTATCGAATGATATTGTTCGTGTCACTGATATAAGCCGAAAATTGAACGTATCACTACCCTCTGTGAGTAAAGCGTTACGTAAATTGAAAGCTGGACAATATATAAATTATCAGCGCTATGGAATTATCGATTTGACAGATAAAGGTAGAAAAACCGGAAATTTTTTAGTAGAGAGAAATAAAATCTTGCAAGAATTTCTTACTCTGATCTGTGCAGATTGTGATATAGCTGCTGAGGCTGAGGCTATGGAACATTATCTTTCAAAAGAAACGATTAAATCTATTCAATTACTCGTAACATTTATGCAGGAGCATACAGAGTGTTACCAAATTTTTTTAGAGCATGTAGCCAATAGAGAGCAGAGGCAGGATGAATAATTTGTCCGCTAGCAAAGAAGCGTTGATTCAGATGGAGTTAGCAACCCATTGAATCAATTCTTCTTTATTACATTATACTAAATGGGGCTGCTAGGGAACATACCATAATTACAATTATAGTGGAAATTATTTAATTAAATTTAGTAAAATATTTAAAATATCGATAAAAAGATATTGACTATGATAATCATTATCACTTATACTAATAAATAAGAGAGAAAGTCTGAACAGGAAAGGGTTCTTGCAGATAATAGAATAGATGAAAGAGAGCCAAGAGCTCCGTTGCGCAATAGGTGCACGGGGTTCTATTTGTGTAGCGACGAACAGAAAAGGGCAGATTGATATAAAACAGTCGTATATTTAAGGTTGTCAGACATGATGGAGAGCTAACTAAGCATTGATGGACGAAGGAGTGATTAAGTGATGATTGGGTATGGAATAATGAAAGGAAGCAGGGAGAATTTGCCTGCTGTCAGATGTGAATGTTGTAATAGACTATTGTTTCGCGGGTTGGTGGATATCGTCGAAATTAAATGCCCGAAATGTGGCGTTGTACATTTGTTAAAAAGTCGTGAACAAGAGGGGCTTCCAGCATTCGGATTGCTTAAAAAAGGTGGGCGGCAGGCGGAACTGTTGCGCGGAAGCTCTGTACAGATCGCGACCGACAGTGTGGGGCGGCTGATTACAATACCAAGACGGCCGCAGCGGGTGATCGCGTTGAATGCTTCGAATTTAGAACTTTATTATGCAACAGGCGGGAAGGTAATTGGTAGAGCGTTAACGGAAACGTTGTCTCCTAGCGTTCGAGACAAGGTGAGAAATATTCCAACAGTGGGTATTCCACCTAACCCTAATACGGAGCTGATTATTGCTATGAATCCAGACCTAGTATTGGGAATGAATGCTCCTAGGCATCATGAACTAGCCGCTGTACTAGAGAAGGCGGGAATTCCTATCCTGCTGCAGGATTTAACGCACTATATTGATGTGCTAGAGGCTTTGCGCTTTTATGGAGAGTTAAGTGGCAAACCAGAACAAGCCAACGAAAAAATTAGGAAAATCGAAGCCAAATACCAGGATCTTGCTGAACAAAGCAGTCACAAACAGTCGCCCAAAGTGCTGATCTTATGGGGGACGGAGGATGGCCTGTACACGGCACTTTCCAATAGTTTCATTGGAGATTTGGTCAAACGTTTAGGAGGCGTCAATGTTTCCGACCCATTCGCCTCCGTCAGCGGGAATTTGAGTTATGCGCCATTTAGCCTGGAAGCAGCGCTTCGCGCTCAACCCGAAGTGGTGTTGCTGATTACCCATTGTTTTGGACAGGAGGCACAAGACAAACTTCGCTGCGAATTATTAGGACATCCGATTTGGCAGGAACTTAACGCGATCCGTAAAAAACATGTTTATCAGTTGCCTTACCGCCTGTTTACAGTCAATCCTGGGCCTCAGATTGGTGAAGCGCTGACCATACTGTTCGATTTTCTTTATGAGGATCATGCTTCATGAGAGTAATGATGGATCATGCTCAAGATCGACGTATTTGGCTGCGAAATGGGGTTAGCCTGGCCGCTTTGGTGTCTTTGGTTGTGGCGCTGTTGGCTGGCATCATGATTGGCGCTGTTCCGATCAATCTCCAGGAAATATGGCAGTCGCTAGTTGGAACACCAACAGGGGAACTCTATCAGATTGTTCATAATATTCGTTTGCCCCGTGTTTTAATTGGTGCTTTGGTGGGCATGAATTTAGCTTTGGCAGGATGCATTTTGCAAGGGGTACTGCGTAATCCGCTGGCTGACCCTGGGATTGTCGGCGTGTCGGCGGGTGCTGGACTGGCAGCGATGCTGCTCATGATCCTTTGGCCTGAATTAACGGTTTTTGTGCCGCTGGCTGCCTTCTTGGGAGCTCTTGGGGCATTGGCGCTGGTACTTGCGCTGGCTTGGAATAATGGAGTTCAGCCTTTACCTATGGTGCTGGCCGGGGTTGCGATTGCCGCGTTATTTGGCAGTGGCATGAGTGTATTAATGATTTTTCATTCTGATAAAGTTCAGGGTACTGTTAATTGGATGGCCGGGGGCTTACAAGGAAGAAGCTGGGGTCATATCCGCATGATTTTGCCGTACAGCCTAATCGGAAGTTTGGGGACAATGGTATCTTACCGATATTTAAATCTGCTGCAGCTTGGTGATGATGTAGCCAAAAGCTTAGGAACAAGAGTGCAGTTGGCTCGTTTTGGTCTGGTTATTCTGGCGGCACTACTGGCAGCGTCAGCAGTAAGCGTGGCTGGATTGCTGGGGTTTGTCGGCTTGATCGTACCGCATATTACTCGGATGCTGATCGGATCGGATTTTGAATATCTGCTGCCTTGTTCTGCGCTATTGGGTGCGGTCACAGTTGTGGCTGCCGATTTAATAGCACGGACTGTATTCAGTCCAGTGGAAATTCCGGTTGGCATTATCATGGCCTTTTTAGGGGCTCCTTTCTTTATCTATCTATTACGAAAGGGGATGAGACCATGAATTGTATGATAGAAGCCAGAGCAGTAACCTTGGGGTATGCTGGGAAGATAATTTGTCCTTGCCTCGATATGGCCATTAGTAAACCTGAAATTGTCTCGATTATTGGACCGAACGGTTCCGGAAAATCCACGATTCTTAAAGCAATCAGCCGTTTGCTGCCGCCAGTAACTGGTTCGATTTTACTTAACGGCAAAGACATTCACCGGATGCGTCCCAATGATGTAGCACGCCTGCTGGCTGTATTGCCGCAGTCAGTACAAGCGCCGGATGATATGCGGGTTTATGATCTTGTGGCCAATGGGCGGGCTCCTTATGTTGGTTTGTTTGGCCGCCCGAACGCAAACGACCAGGCTGCGGTCAGGGAGGCTCTTGAAGCCACTGGTGTTAGTGAATTGGCTTTTCGGCGGCTGGATACCTTGTCTGGTGGGGAAAGGCAGCGGGCCTGGTTAGCTATGGCCTTGGCACAGCAGCCGCAAATTTTACTGTTGGATGAACCGACTACCTATCTGGATGTGCATCATCAGTTAGAATTTATGAAGTTGGTGGAGCGTTTGTACCGAGAATTGAAACTGACCGTTGTTATGGTCCTGCATGATTTAAATCATGCCGCTCGCTTCAGCCACCGAATCATTGCCATGAAATCCGGGGAGATTTTTGCCGATGGAACGGCTCCGGCAGTGCTTACAACGGAAAATTTACGTCTGCTGTACGGTGTGGAATCCACCGTCATGACCATTGAACAGGACGGATGTGCACATCTTGTCTGTTTTCCCCATGACATTTGTAATGGTTATGAAGCGTAATTGTGGAAATAAGTGAAAAATTATATGAGGAGAGATTTTCATGAAAACATTAGTTGTCTATTCTAGTTTAACCGGCAACACTAAGCAAGTAGCCGAAGCAATCCATGAGGTGTTTGGACAGAAGGCGAGCCTATTTCCTGTCGAACAGGCGCCTGTGGCTGATGGGTATGATTTGGTTGTGGTAGGCTTCTGGGTGGATCGGGGAGCGGCTGATAAGAAAGCACAAGCCTATATTACTGGGTTGCATGACAAAAAGGTTGCGCTGTTCGCGACTCTGGGTGCCAATCCGGAATCCGAGCACGCCAGGAAAAGCATGGATAATACAAGTGTTTTGCTGGCTGATGATAATCAACTGGTGGGAAGCTTTATTTGCCAGGGAAAAGTTGATCCCAAGCTGATTGAGCAGTTTAAGCAATTGCCAGAAGGACATCCCCACGGCATGAATGCCGAACGGAGAGCAAGGCACGATGAGACAAGTAAACACCCTAATGCAGCCGATTTAGCTAACGCCAAAGACGTATTTAGGGCGATTCAACAAAAATTGCAAGGAGTAACGTTATGAATGCGAAAGCAGGTGATAGAAACGTCTTAGGGCATAAACTCTTTAAAGAAATATTGGATTCTATGGACACCAGTTTATTTTCTCTAGTGGTTGGACGAAAGACCGATAAACCGCTGAATGAGGCTTTTCCTGCAAAACGTGTCTTGCATAGCGATGTCAAAGGCGGTATGCTTGACCGCAGCCAATGGCCAGCTATGTGGCAGTCAGTTCTTATGCAGCCGGGAACCGGAGAAAAACGATCGGCCTATATCCATATTCCTTTTTGCCGACAAAAATGCCTTTATTGCGGTTTCTTTCAGAATTTCTGTAAGGAGGAGGAGGAAACTGCCTACATAGACCGATTAGTTGCCGAGCTCAAAATGAACGCTGACAGTCCTTATATGGATGATCCTGTTAACGCTGTGTTTATCGGTGGGGGAACACCTAGTTCGCTTTCACCAATTAACGCTGGACGGATGTTGAAGGCGATCAATGATTATCTGCCACTGGTCAATGATTGTGAAATAACGTTGGAGGGAAGGAGCTACGATCTTGTTCCTGAGAAGATGGAAACCTGGTTCGCGAACGGGGTGAACCGCATCTCAGTTGGGGTGCAATCCTTTAATACCAAAGTGCGTCAGTCAGTTGGTCGACTGGATGATCGGGAAACCATTCTGCAACGTTTAGAGACTTTAACTCGGTATAATCAGGCTGCGGTGATTATTGACTTGATTTATGGTTTGCCTTATCAGACGCCGGAAATTTGGCTGGAAGATGTGGCAACCTTGAAAACAGCTGCAGTTGATGGCTGGGATCTGTATCAGCTCAATGTCTATGAGAACAGCGCCCTGAAAAAAGAGATCGATGCTGGGCGTTTACCAGCGGTAGCAACCATCAGGGAGCAAGCCAACTTATTTGCCGCAGCACATATCCTGCTGGCCGACCTTCCTGTTTCTCAAATCAGCGTCTGTCATTGGTCGAAGACCAATCGTGAGCGCAACATGTATAATATCATGGCCCAGCAAGGGCATACGATGCTGCCATTTGGCGCTGGGGCAGGTGGGAAGGTCGGTGGTTTTTCACTCATGCAGGAGCGTGATATAAGGCGATATATCCAGCGTATTGACAGCGGCGAAAAACCGATTATGGTGATGATGACCTCCCATGCTGCTGCTAACTTGCATGATGCCATTAAAAATCAAATTAAACTGGGCTATCTGGATCTTTCCCAACTTGCTGTTCAATTTGATTCTCGTATCAGCGAGCTCAATACTTTACTCGATTTGTGGGAGGAACGGGGTCTAATTGAGTGGGGGAGTGGAATCGCCCGGCTGACTGTTCCGGGCCAGTTCTGGTATGTTAATATCACACAGTCCGTGTTGGAGTGCGTCAATGCCCTGCTGCATGGCGAAAACTCCTGGTTAACGCAAAAAGTGGGAGCGCAGGGATAATAAAAATAAAATTATTCATATTACGAATTGACAATGATAATCATTATCATATATACTAAAAAATATAGATCTATTTAATGGCTGTAAGTAAAAGACTGTTGACGGTTAAAGGGATGATCGAGAGAGCCAAGAGCTCCGTTGCTGTATGTGAAGCACGGGGTTTTTATATTTTTACTGGCGAAATTTACATTTTTCACCTATGTATTGAAAAACAGCGAAGAAAGGATGAGGACAAGAAACATATGATCAACAAGATAACAGGCGGAATGATTGTTCTTTTATTAATCGTGGGTAGTTATATGTTGTTTCAGCAAGAAAACAGGGAAACTTTACGCGATAGTCCGGTGCGTGTACTGACTGATGGTGCTGGTCGGCAGGTTACTCTTCCTGGGCACCCAAAACGAGTAGTTGCGCTCAATGCTTCTAACATCGATTTATATGTTAGTGCCGGTGGTATGCTCATTGGACGAGCCGCCACCGAGACACTGCCGGCTTCTGTCAAGACGGCTGTGCAGCAAGTGCCAATCATAGGTTTGCCGCCTAATCCGAATTTGGAGCAAATTGTGGCGATGAAACCAGATCTGGTGTTAGGGGCCAATATTCCCCCGCATCATGCGCTGATTCCTGTATTGGAAAAAGCGGGCATTCCTATTTTGCTGCAAACTTTGGGGAGTTATCAGCAGGTTTTTGACACGCTGCGCCTATATGGCGAACTAACCGGCCATTCGGAGAAAGTAGTTGATGAACTTGACCGAATTCAAACGCAATACCAGGCAGCTATCGCCAGCACACAAGGAAAACCGGCACCTAGGGTTCTCGTTCTTTGGGGAACGACAGAAAGTTTTAGTATGGCATTGTCGGGAAGCTTTACTGGTGATTTGATCAAGCAATTGGGTGCTGTCAATATTGCCGATCAGGGGGCGAATAATGGGCCAGTTGTTGATTATGTGCCCGTTAGTCTTGAGTTTGTAACCAAAGCGAACCCGGAGGTGATTTTATTTATTACTCACAGTTCAGATGAGACGGTAGAAGAGAAGTTTCGTAATGAATTGGCAACTCATCCGGCATGGCAAGGAATTAAAGCCATACAGCAAAATCGTGTATATAAATTGCCCTACCATTTATTTGCGGTTAATCCAGGTACACAAGTCGGTGAAGCGATGGAGGTATTAGTTCGATTGTTGTACGGAAGTGGCGATGAGTGAAGGGGTGATACTCGTTTTGGTAGCAGGATGATTGACATTTAACGTTTCAATGGGATTCGGAGGTTGGTTCATGTACTTATACAGAAAGGAAGTTATGGAGTGAAAATGAGAAAAAATTTGAATCAAAGCAGGATTGCATTATTAAGTCTTAGCATCATGATTGTTTTGAGTCTACCGGCTTATGCAGCGGAGGAGGATATACAACTTAGTGAGGTGATGGTCACCGCCACTCGAACCGAGAAGGATATCAAAGATACACCATCGGCAGTAGAGATCATCACCAGAAAAGATCTGGATACGATGGGCGCACAAACCTTGTATGAAGCATTACACATGAGTACCAGTATTGCGATAGCTCCGGCCATGATCGGCGCTGGCGTGTCAATTAGGGGAATGGAGAATAGGCATATTCTCATCTTGGTTGATGGACAGAGATTAACTTCTGAAGAAAGTTCTTCGACATCTAATGTGTATGAATGGGACCGAATTAACATGGCTAATGTGGAACGAATTGAAATTGTTCGCAGTGATGCGAGCTCCTTGTATGGTTCTGATGCATTAGGCGGGGTTATCAATGTTATCACCAAAAAACCGGGAAAAAAAGAAATTACCATGTCGTATAGTCCCGCGCGCTATAGTGATGATACAGGAAACGGTTTGGATGATATGTCTATACATTATGACATGGGAAAGCAAGGCCCGTATTCCTTGGCGGTTACTGCTGGACGCAATCATAGTGATGCTATACAGGAACCTGGTACATCTACATCGAATTATTTTGGTACTCGGAAGTATCTAAATATTAATGGTGCTTATGATTTAGAAAAAGATAAGCAATTGGAAGTAAAACTTGACTTTTTGGATGAAGATATGCAGCAGAAATCGTCGGCTACTAGTACAGCGTTATATGATAACAGCCGCAATTCATACAGTTTGGGCCTCCGTGGCAAGCATCATAACGGCGATTATCTGTTACGGACTTATTATAGTGAACAGGATAAACAGGCGGATAGCTACAATTCCAGTACTGGAATTTATACGTGGGGGACAAATATTTCCACTCGTAAGACCTGGACGCTGGAAGGTTCAAATTCCAATCGAATTAGCAATAAGCAGTTATTGACAAGCGGTTTTGAGTTTCGTACTGAAACCTATGAAGGAACTCGTGTCAGTGCTGGCAAAGCTAGTAATGATTATACAGGTCTGTATGTCCAGGACGAATACAAGGCGAGTGACAGGATGCTGATCATTCCATCTCTGCGTTATGATGGCAGTGATAATTTTGGCAGCAAGATGAGTCCTAAGCTGGGAATGACCTATAAAATGAATGATCATTATCGTTTGAAAGCCAGTGCAGGCCAAGGTTTTAAAGCACCATCTCTTGATGACATGTATATGTATATGGCGTCATCATATGGTTACACTGTGATTGGCAATCCTGACCTTAAACCAGAAAGATCCACCAATTATGAATTCGGTATTGAAGGGGAACAGGGCAATTCTTTTGGAAAGTTAAGCTATTTCTCTAATGATGTAAAAAACTTAATTACTACTATAAACACCGGCGGATCTACATATACTTATGAAAATGTGGACAAGGCGGATATTAACGGGGTCGAATTAGAATTGGGGCAGAAAATAAATGATAAATTCTCGGTTAAGATGAGTTATACCTACCTTGATGCGATTGATGGAACGTCAAAAGAACGGCTGTCAGGTAGGGCTAAACATCAGGGAACTGTTCAGCTTCGTTATGACAACAGCAAGGAACACGGCGTTAGTGCTGTGTTGTGGAATTCTTGGGCACAAGATTATTGGTATGATTCGGGTACTTCCAGCAGCGCTCCTTATAATAAAAGCTTTAACACCTGGAATGTGTCAGTGAATAAAAAATGGAATGACCAATTGACAACTTATGCGGGTGTGGACAATATTTTTAACAAAAAAGACTATGACCTCAACATTTGGGGTTCTCTCATTCGTGTTGGCATGACCTTGAAATTATAAGATTCATCAGATACTAATATATACCAAAAATCAGTATGTCATTTCTATAAAATAGTAATCCCTTATCCAAGAAGAAGAAATTCTATGGATAAGGGATTTTCTGTATGTCACAATCATAGCCTTAACATCATAAAAGACGTTGCTAATATTTTGTATCGTTTAATTACTTCATATAGTTAATTTCTCTACGACCAACCAATCCATGTAGTGGCTAATGTTTAAATTATTTTTGAAACTGATTATTGTTAAATTGCACACTAACTGTTTCTATTGGAGCAAAAAGAGTTGCAACATGTACGTCCAATCCTTCTGCAATTAGTAGAAGCATGTCAAAACTAAAACTGATATTTATATTTGGAAGAGGCGTTAAGTAATTGTTTAGAATTTGTTCGGCGTGAATTCAAACAATATAAGGAATAATTTCATGCTTTACCGAATTCTTTTTACATTCGGTTTAATATTAGCCCAAATATTGTTGGTTATGCCATTGTTTTGGTTTTAATTGACAAGGACAAGCTGATGATCTATAATAAAATCAAATTTAATACATTCGAAATAGGTGCCCTACGGGGCTTAATAGGGAAGCTTGGTGAAAAACCAACACGGTCCCGCCGCTGTAATGGGGAGCAACCTGCAATATGCCACTGGAAAGGAGACTTTCTGGGAAGGCGCAGGAAGCGATGAACTCAGTCAGAAGAACTGCCTATTTTACAATCACCGATGGACCTGCGAGCGATGGGGAGGGGATTAACCGAGTAATCTTTCTTTTTGGCAAGAATTTTGCTGAAAATTTTGTATGGATTTCTCTTGTAATAAGTCCTCCCTGTTCAATTAGGTAGGGCTTTTTGTTTTGCTAATTATTATTAAGGGGGTGAGTTCGCGAAAATAATGGTAAGCTGTACTCAATAATATGAATTAGGAGTGAAGAATTTGAAAAAAAATATCTGGTTAATCATGACTGCATTTTTGTTTACTTTATGTTTTGGGGCAATAAGCTTAGGAGATAAAACCTATGCGGCTGAAGCTGTAACTGGAAAGAAGGCCATTTTAGTAGTAAGCTTTGGTACTACTTATGCAGACACGCGCAAAGTAACTACTGATGCGGTGGAAAGCAAAATACGGGCTGCGTTTCCGGACTATGAAGTACGCCATGCTTTCACATCCCGTATCATCATTAAAAAACTGGCTGAGCGTGATGGACTGCAATTTGATACTGAAAAACAGGCACTAGATAAGCTAAAAGCAGAAGGATATACTGATGTCATTATTCAGCCTCTTCATATGGAAGCCGGGGATGAATATGAAAAACTTATGAAAGTGGTTGCAAAATACGAAAAATCCTTTGATAAAATATCAGTTGGACGTCCGGTCCTCTACTATACGGGCCAAGAAGGCGAAAAACCGGATGATTATTTAATTGCAATTAAAGCAGTACAAACTCAATTTCCTAAATTAGGAAATCATGAAGCTATTGCCTTAATGGGGCATGGTGGCGTTAATCCATCCAATGCTGCCTATGCTGCATTGCAATTAAAAATACAGGATGCTGGGCTTAAAAATGTTTTCGTATTCACCGTTGAAGGATATCCAACCTTTGAGAACCTTGTTAATGAATTGAAAGCAAACAAGATCAAGAAAGTAACGTTAATGCCGTTGATGTTAGTTGCCGGAGATCATGCCAACGAAGATATGGCTGGTGCCGATAAAGAATCCTTTAAATCACGGCTGATCGCCGCTGGGTTCCAAGTGGAAACTTATATTCATGGTTTGGGAGAAAATACAGGAGTTCAGGATATCTATGTGCAGCATGTAAAGGATGCCATGGATAATAAATATAAAGAAAGAAGCAAAGAGAGACCAGTCATTCCGGTAATTGATTAATTATGGATACAAAACTCCCCCCATGTTCTCAGCATTTTGAGAATATGAGGGGAGTTTTAAAGTGGAAATAGGAAGAATTTGAGAGAGCTGTGTAATGCAACGGAGAAATAAAAGAAAATTCCTGTATCGATTACATCTATATGTTATGATCGCGTCTATTAATATTCTCCTTACAGGGGGGAAGCCGCCCCCGTACAAGGGTGATCTTACTGTATATGCAGGAAGAGGATTGTACGATTAGCTTAACAGCGTAGTCAGAAATAAAATGGTATCTGGTTTAAACTGCATCATACCAAATTGAGCAATCGTGTTGACTGGGCTACTAGGAAGCACACGATAAAAGCAATTGCAGTGGGGATCATGAAGGTTAAAAAGGTCCATTTCTTGCTGCCTGTTTCTTTGTAAGCAGATAAGAGAGTAGTGGTACAAGGCCAATGGAGCAGGCAAAATAGCATAGTACAAATGGCGGTTAACCAAGTCCAGTTATGACTGATTAGAATATTCCGCAATTCTTCCAGGCTGTCAAAATCCATCATCTGACCAGTGGATAAATAAGACATCAAAAGAATTGGCACAACAATCTCATTAGCAGGTAGGCCTAGGATAAAAGCTAAGAGAATGAAACCATCCAGGCCAATAGCATAGCCAAGAGGCTGCAGCCAGGCTGCCAAATGACCAATGATGCTTATTTCTCCTATGTAGGTATTCGCAAGTATCCAGGTAATGGCACCCGCTGGGGCTGCCATTATGACGGCCCGTTTTAAGACAAAGATGGTGCGGTCAATGAGAGAACGATAAAAAATGGGGCCTAATTGAGGTTTGCGATAGGGGGGGAGCTCCAATACTAAAGATGAGGCTTCTCCTTGTAAAATCGTGTGGGATAATGCCCAAGAGACAGCAAAGGTTACCAGGATACCTAGCATGACTAAACAAGTAATAACGACAGCGGCTACAGCTGTTTGGAGCTCTGAAATGAACATACCGCCCACGAAGATCGTAGCGATAGCAATTAAAGTGGGAAAACGCCCATTGCATGGAACAAAGTTATTCGTTAATATGGCGATCAAGCGTTCTCGGGGAGAATCAATAATGCGACAGGAGATCACTCCGGCAGCGTTGCAGCCAAAGCCCATACACATGGTAAGAATTTGTTTGCCGCAGGCATGGCATCTTTTGAACATATTATCTAAATTAAACGCAACTCTTGGTAAATAACCTAAATCTTCTAAAAGAGTGAATAATGGGAAAAATATGGCCATGGGTGGCAACATAACAGCCACAACCCAAGCTAACCCCCGATACATACCCAGAACTAGCACACCAGTTAACCAGTCAGGAGCCCCAGTCATTTCAAACCATGTTAAAAGCTGATCTTGAAAGGCGAATAGTGTGTTGGCAATCATCTCTGAAGGGATATTCGCTCCTGTGATTGTGATCCAAAAAATAGCACTAAGTAATAGCAGCATAATAGGATAACCGAATAGCCGTGAGGTTAAAATATCATCTAGCCTATGATCCCAACTGCGCTTTTCAGAAATTTTTTTAGTGATAGCTGGTCTGGCTATTGCTTCGGCATTCGCATATATGTCAGATACGATTTTATCGCCGATATTGGGGTTACTGAGACGAAAATTCTCCGCCTCAGTGCATATTTCCTCCAAGGTTATCATAGGCTTAATTGTAGCATTCATACTGCAACCTCCTGTAAACCAGTCAAGTGCAGGTTTAAATCAAGATAATGAGTAATACTTTTGATAAAAGTTTGGTCACCATCTAACAAGCGTAGTGCGACCCAGCGAGGATTGAGATTAGGACCGATTAACCTTGAAATGTTTGGCATTAACTGTTGAATGGCATTCTCTACTTCTGGAGAATACTTAATTTGTCTAGGGACTGCTATGCACGATCCTGTGGACATTTCATATAATCCTTGACGTAGGTCGTCGAGACCTTTTCCATTACGGGCGGCAGTGGCGATAACTGGCACGCCCAATTCTTTTTGTAAGGCTGAAATATCTATTTTAATATTTTTCTTTTCAGCTTCATCCATAAGATTGACACAAACAATGATTTTAGGCGTTATCTCCATGACCTGCAGGGCTAAATTGAGATTGCGCTCCAAACATGTAGCATCAAGCACTACCAATGTAGCATCCGGTTTGCCAAAGCAAATAAAGTCTCGGGCAACTTGTTCTTCTACGGTATGAGCTAAGATGGAATAAGTACCAGGTAAATCTACCATAAGAAAAGAGCGGTCAAGATAGGTAAAATTGCCTTGAGCATTATCAACGGTTTTTCCTGGCCAGTTACCTGTGTGCTGGTGTAGCCCTGTCAGTGCATTAAATACGGTACTTTTGCCAACATTCGGATTGCCAGCTAAAGCGACGGTAAATTGTCCTTGAGATGTTGTAATGCCAAAATGTTCACGTAAGATTTTACGATGTTCTTCCGTATTAGCATTGGTCATGCTGATTCTCCTCCTAAAATTCTTTGGTGAGATTAACCGTAATTTGGCTGGCATCTTCACTGCGCAGTGCAATAAGAGTATCTCGCACCAGGTAAGCAACTGGATCTCCTGCTGGGCTTTTACGTATGCATTGCACAGGTGTTCCTGGAACCATGCCTAAGTCAAGAATACGGCGGCGTAGTAAGCCTTCTAAATTAAGGGATACCACCTGGCACATTGATCCGATCCCAATAGCTGACAAGGGCATATTAGTTGACATTGTATTCATATAAAAGTCTCCTTTGTAATAGTAGTAATTGATATTAGCCGTGGCTAACATTTAGCATAAAAAATATGTTAGCCGTGGCTAACCCATATAAGAGATTGGAGTTACTGTATAATATGAGCGGGAGAGAAATTGGTTACTCATGAAAATACTTTTGCGTAAAAAAATCAATAGGATGTCTGATTCTGAATTAGAATCAAATACGTAAAACTTGACAATTCAAAAAAAATAGTATAACTTGTAGATGTTAAAGATAATTTCATAGGGATGGTATAGGTGCCCTTCGGGGCTTAATAGGGAAGTCCGGTTTAATTCCGGCGCGGTCCCGCCACTGTAATGAGGAGCAACCCCATTTTTATGCCACTGGAATAAAAATTCTGGGAAGGTATGGGTGAGCAATGAATCAGAGTCAGGAGAACTGCCTATATAGCAATCACCGATTGACCTGCGAGAGATGGGGAGGGGATTTACGCGCAAGATTCGCGTTTTTTTCGTCCTGGCTATTAATTGATAGCCAGGCTTTATTTATAATACTTGCGTTTAACTCTCGGCCTATGCTGAGAGTTTTTTTATTTATAAAGGAGGGTAGTGAAAGCAGCTAGTGATAGCCAGGATTTTAGATTAGATAAAGAAAGTAGAGGGACACATATGGATATGCTGAGATGGGAGCCATTTAGGCCCCTGGTGGAACGAATTGCACAAGAGGCGCCTGAATTGGCCGCAGGATTGCATAGCTTGCAAGAGCAGATGCTGCCTGCGGAGTTTGAAAAATATATTAATTCCCTGATTAGTGTAAGACAGGGTAATGATATGTTATTACTCATTACGAAAAAGGAAATGTATCGGTCCATAATCGAAAGCAAATTTTTACCGATGATTCGGTCTAGCTTTGGTGTGGATAGAGTCCGTATTATTAGTCAGCCTTACTAATTATTTAGATAAGAATTCCAGAGAATGACAATGAAATGGATGGTGAAAGTATGTCAAATCAGGATGCAGAGAATAAAAAGATAGTGAGCAAAGAGCCGCCGGCACGATTTTTTGCTGAGTTTCCCTATCCTACTTATGAAGAATGGCGCGCTGAGTCAGAAAAAGCACTAAAAGGCGCCAATTGGGAGAAAAAGCTAATCACAAAGACTTATGAAGGCATTAACTTACAGCCGATGTATCGTATGGAAGACTTGGATGATGTAAGTCATTGTAACTCTTTACCTGGTAGCTTTCCATTTGTACGAGGCTCCAATGCCATGGGATATTTAGATAAACCATGGGAGATTAGCCAAGAATATGCGGAACCTTTTTCTGCTAAAATGCATGAAGCGTTACAGAATGAGTTAAATAAAGGCGGCACAACCATTCATGTAGTGGCTGATAAAGCGACTTTGAATGGGATTGATGCGGATAAAGCAGAAGAACCTCTGCTAGGAAAAGGCATATCGCTATCAACATTAGATGATGTACAACAGGCTTTCCATGGCTTTGATTTAGAAAAAACGCCCTTGCTTGTCTTTGCTGGTACTTCTGGCATACAATTGCTTAGCTTATTTGCAGCTTTAATGAAAGCGAATGGGAGAGATTATTATAAGCTAAATGGCTGCATTGGTGCAGATCCGGTTGGCTTCTTGGCAACAGAAGGGCACGTGGCTCATTCTTTAGATACCTATTATGATGAAATGGCGGCGGCAGCGAATTGGGCTCATACGAACACCAAGCAGTTAAAAACAATTCTCGTACAAGGACAGCCTTATCATAATAGTGGCGCAAATGCTGTGCAGGAATTGGCATTTATGTTGGCTACAGGTGTTGAATATTTGCAGAAAATGCAGCAGCGAGGTGTTTCCATTGATGTTGCTTCGCAGCAAATTGCCTTTTCCTTCTCTGTAGGCACTAATTTCTTTATGGAAATCGCTAAGCTGAGAGCTGGACGAATGCTGTGGGCTCAGATTGTAGAAGCTTTTGGGGGAAGTCCCGAAGCTCAAAAAATGTATATTCATGCGCGAACTTCTTCTTTTACGAAGAGTGTTTATGATCCTTATGTGAACCTCTTGCGGACAACAACCGAAGCTTTTTCTGCAGTTGTAGGCGGTGTGGATAGTTTACATGTCGGTTATTTTGATGAGGCAGTGAGGCCGGCTGATGATTTTTCCCGCCGTATTGCCCGCAATACACAAATTATGCTGCAGCAGGAATGCAATCTAACGCAACCTGTTGATCCGGCTGGTGGGTCTTGGTATATCGAAAAATTAACAAGTGAAGTAGCTGAAAAAGCTTGGGTACTGTTTCAGGAAGTGGAAGCAGCTGGAGGGATTGTAGAATCTCTGCAGCAAAATATCCCTCAGGAACAGGTAGATACTACGGCAAAAAGCAGGGCAGATGGTCTTGCGAAACGTAAAGACGTGATTTTGGGAACCAATATGTATCCTAACTTGTTGGAAAAACCCTTAGAAGTTCCTGCCTTTGACTATCATACTTTTAAAGTACAGCGTAAAAATGAAATACATGAATATCGTCAGGATATTGATGATATAGAATGTAAAAGCAGATTGGAAGCGTTGGGGGGATTCTCTTCTAAAGGTACAGTAGAGAACTCCTTGCTAGAGGCAACCATTGTTGCTGTCCTTAGCGGAGCTACTCTGGGAGATATCACCAATGTAATTCGTAAAGAGCAGGATGGAGTATCAATCAATCCGATGCATATCCATTCAGCTGACGAACAATACAGGCAGTTACGTCAGCGTACTGAATCTCATATAGACAGAACGGGTAAAAATGTAGAGATATTCCTCGTTAATATGGGGGAAATACCTCAGCATAAGGCAAGAGCTGATTTTGTCAGCGGCTTTTTAGAAGTAGGTGCTTTTACCATGCTAAAGAACAATGGCTTTGCTACAGTAGAAGAAGCGGCTAAAGCTACTTTGGAATCTGGAGCAACAATTGCGGTTATTTGCTCCACTGATGCTGCTTATCCAGAATTAGTGCCACCGCTGGCCAAGCTTATCAAAACGGGAAATCCTCAGATAACCTTATTTTTAGCAGGTTTGCCACCAGAAGATTTACAACCAGTATACAAAGAAGCCGGAGTCGATGATTTTATTCATGTTAGGGCCAATTGTTATAAGATGCTTGCCAAATTGCAGAAAGATAGAGGTATTGTGTAATGTTAATAAAACCAGACTTTACTAAAATTGCCTGCCGAAAAGACTTTGTGCCCTCCGATATGTCCGCATGGCAAAAAGAAGTGGAAGCTAACAGTGGTAAATTATTGGATGAATTAGAATTTAAAACGATGGAGCAAATCAATCTGAAACTGTTGTATACGAAAAAGGATCTTGAGGGAATTGACCATTTGCCTTATGTAGCGGGAATTGCCCCTTTCTTGCGGGGACCCTATGCCAATATGTATGTACTTAGACCATGGACGGTACGTCAGTATGCCGGGTTTTCCACTGCTGAAGAAAGTAATGCTTTTTATCGCCGAAATTTGGCTGCGGGACAAAAAGGTTTGTCCATCGCTTTCGATTTGGCGACACATAGAGGCTATGATTCTGATCATCCTCGTGTTGTGGGTGATGTAGGAAAGGCTGGCGTTGCTGTTGATTCGATCTTGGATATGGAAATTTTATTTTCTGGAATTCCTTTAGATAAAATGTCAGTGTCCATGACGATGAATGGTGCGGTGCTGCCTATATTAGCTTTTTATATTGTGGCCGCAGAAGAACAAGGCGTAAAACAGGAGTTACTGACAGGTACTATTCAAAATGATATTTTAAAAGAATTCATGGTGCGTAATACCTATATCTATCCTCCAGAACCGTCTATGCGTATTATTGCTGATATTTTCTCTTACACCTCACAGTTTATGCCAAAGTTCAATAGCATTAGTATTTCCGGCTACCATATGCAGGAAGCGGGAGCCACTGCCGATATTGAGCTTGGCTATACCTTAGCTGATGGCTTGGAGTATATTAAGACGGGTATTAAGGCAGGCATGGATGTGGATGCTTTTGCCCCCCGATTGTCTTTCTTTTGGGCAATTGGTAAGAATTATTTTATGGAAGTAGCCAAGATGCGAGCAGGACGTTTGCTGTGGGCTAAGATTATTAAACAATTTAATCCTAAGAATCCAAAATCTATGGCTCTTAGAACCCACTCTCAGACTTCAGGCTGGAGCTTGACAGAGCAAGATCCTTTTAATAATGTAGGCCGAACTTGCATGGAAGCCATGGGGGCTGCCCTGGGGCATACCCAGTCACTGCATACCAATGCACTGGATGAAGCGATTGCCTTGCCTACGGATTTCTCAGCCCGGATTGCCCGGAATACGCAACTCTATATTCAGGATGAAACTATGGTTTGTAAGGTACTTGACCCCTGGGGCGGTTCTTATTATGTAGAAGCATTGACCAATGAACTAGTCAAAAGGGCATGGAGTCATATTCAGGAAGTCGAACGCTTAGGCGGCATGTCCAAGGCTATTGATACAGGTCTTCCTAAGATGAGAATTGAAGAGGCGGCGGCACGCCGTCAGGCACATATTGACTCAGGCAGAGAAACTATTGTCGGAGTGAATCGATATCGGTTGGACAAAGAAGATCCTCTTGATATTTTATCCGTAGATAATACAGCGGTTCGTTTATCGCAGATTCAGCGTTTGGAAAAACTGCGCAGCAATCGGGATAATGATAGAGTTCGGCGTGCATTAGAGGCCATTACGAAATCTATGGAAACAGGCGAAGGAAATGTATTGGCACTGGCTATTGAAGCGACAAGGGCCAGAGCTAGCTTAGGTGAAATTTCCGATGCCATTGAACTTGTTGCCGGGCGACACAAAGCAATTATTCGCTCGATTTCTGGGGTATATAGCAGTGAGTTCGCTGAAGAAGAAACCATTAATAAAGTAAGGGCTATGGCTGATGAGTTTGAAAAAACAGAAGGTCGTCGTCCTAGAATTATGATTGCGAAAATGGGCCAGGATGGTCATGACCGGGGTGCAAAAGTAATATCTACAGCCTTTGCCGATATGGGGTTTGATGTGGATATCGGACCTTTGTTCCAAACAGCAGAAGAAACAGCACAGCAAGCTGTAGATAATGATGTCCACGTAGTGGGGATGAGTTCGTTGGCTGCCGGACATAAAACCTTGTTGCCGCAGCTTATCGAAGAACTTAAAAAACTTGGCAGAGAAGACATTATGGTTGTTATTGGCGGCGTTATTCCTGCTCAGGATTATGAGTTTTTATATGAAAATGGCGCAGCGGCTATTTTTGGACCAGGAACCATTATTCCTGTTGCCGCAGAAAAAATATTAAAAGAGCTAGGACGTTATTCACGGGAAGTGAAGTAATATGAGTAATGAAAAGAAGGATAGGTGGAAGCCGGAATGGATTCCACCTGATGCAGGGGATGCTTTCACCACAGAAGTCATGGGCGGCATTCGCAGTGTTCACGATGGTATGCCTAATCAGGAGAAAACAGAAACCCCTTTTAATTCTCGCTCCATTCGCCGCCAGCTTTCCGTAGATGAATATGTCCAAGGCGTATTGAACGAAAATCGAGTGATTTTGTCCAGAGCGATCACACTCATTGAAAGTAATCTGCCAGCTCATATGGAGCTGGCACAGGAAATATTAAAAAAATTATTACCTCATACAGGTAAATCGATTCGTGTAGGGATTACTGGTGTTCCAGGTGCTGGTAAAAGTACTTTTATTGAGAATTTAGGCTGCCAATTATGTGATAAAGGACATAAAGTAGCTGTACTTGCCGTTGATCCGAGTAGTACAGTAACCAAGGGCAGTATCTTAGGCGATAAAACGCGCATGGAACAATTGTCCCGCAATCCAAGGGCTTATATCAGACCCTCGCCTTCCAGCGGGACTTTAGGAGGGGTAACGCGTAAAAGCCGGGAAACGATTCTGTTATGTGAAGCGGCTGGTTATGATGTATTGTTAATTGAAACTGTTGGCGTAGGGCAAAGTGAAGTAACAGTACGCTCTATGGTTGATTTTTTCCTCTTGCTGATGATTACGGGAGCAGGAGATGAACTGCAAGGCATGAAAAAAGGTGTCATTGAGCTAGCTGATGCCATTGTAATCAATAAGGCAGACGGTGATAATAAGCAGAAGGCTTTAATGGCTAAAGTCGATTATGACCGCATCCTGCATTTTTTGCGGCCAGCGACAGAAGGATGGGTCACGAAAGGACACACTTGCTCGGCAAGTACGGGTGAGGGCGTAGACGATGTCTGGCGAATGGTAGAAAAGTTCCATCAAATAACGGCAGCATCCGGCATATTTGAAAGACGGCGCCGAACACAAATGTTAAGCTGGGTGCAGTCAATGGTGCAGGAATATTTGCAGGCTTTATTTATAAATCATCCAGATGTGATTCAGAAAAAACCGCAAATTGAACAAGATGTTATTAACGGTCGCATTTCTGCCACCATGGCAGTGAAAAATTTAATTGAAATTTTTGAAGGACATTGATTTTAATCTAATGGCTAAGCTTTCTTAATCTACCACTTTTCCGTTTTTAAAACGGGAAATTATCCATACTATATTTGCACTGTATGAAGTGCACAGCTTCTTTTTATAAGAAGCTGTCTTTTTGTCTAATGAAAACTACCTACTATGAATTAGTTGATCCGTTTACTGGTGAGCCGTAAAGAAGTCAAGGAGTGAACTATGAACTACTGGTATAAAATTCATCGTTGGCAAAAAAAAAGGCAGCTTCTTTTTCGTGTACAAGATAAAAACAGCAAAAAAACACCTGCAGTTCGTATGAACATGGGTGGCGAACAAATCGCTTATGAGATACAAACAGACACCTTACATTTGTATGACATGAATACTGAAACAAATGATATAACTTATTTCCATAAGATAATAGATGTATGACTAAGAACTGTAAATTTTAAAATCAGATTACAAGTGCAGCAAGAACCTAATTGATACTTTTTTTAGTTTTATACTTTAATTTCTATGTAAATCGTGCTACAATTTATTATATTAGTAACACCTATGGGGCGTAGCAGTCTTATTGAGCTACAGCACGAAGTTTAATGTATTTATATTATAAAATGTTCGAGATGAATATTTACGAGGAGAAATAATTTGTGAATTTTAAAAAAATGGTAGCTTTTATCTTAATTCCATTGTTGTGTTTTATAATGCTGGGTTGTAGTGGTAAAGATACTGGTAGAAAAGGAGATAAGAATCAGTTAGTCTACGCCAGTACCAAAGATATCCGTAATATTAATCCTCATCTCTATGGCGGCGAGATGGCAGCTCAAAATATGGTATTTGAATCCTTGCTTAGGAATACAGATCAAGGAATTATGCCTTGGCTGGCAGAAAAGTGGGATATTTCTGAGGATGGCAAAGAATATACTTTTTATCTGAGAAAAGATGTTAGCTTCACCGATGGTGAGCCTTTCAATGCTCAAGCGGTTAAGAGTAATATTGATGCAATTATAGGAAATCGCGAACGTCATGCTTGGCTGGAGTTGGTCAATCAAATCGACCATGGAGAAATAGTGGACGAGTTTACTTATAAATTAGTGCTCAAACAACCTTACTATCCGACTCTCGAAGAACTTGGTTTAACTCGTCCATTTCGCTTTATCTCCCCGAAGTGCTTTATAAATGGGACGACTAAAGAGGGCGTAAATGGATATGCTGGCACTGGACCGTGGATATTAAGTGAGCATAAGGATAATCAATATGCGATATTCACAGCCAATACAAACTATTGGGGCGTGAAGCCTAAACTGAATTCGATTAAATGGAAAGTGACACCTGATCACCAAACCATTCTTCTAGCCTTGCAAAAAGGAGAAGTTGATTTACTATTTGGTGCTGATGGTGACATGATAGACCTTGATTCTTTTAAATCCATACAAACAGATGGTAAATATAAAACGGTGCTGAGTAATCCGGTTGCTTCCAGAGCGATCTTACTAAATGCTCATCAACCCATTACTTCAGATCGTAAGGTGCGAGAAGCCTTTCAATATGTAGTGAATAAACAAGCGATTGCCGAGGGAATCTTAAATGGCTCAGAAGCCATTGCTGATACCTTATTGTCTTCTACTATTCCGTATTGTAATGTACCTTTGACCCCACATACCTATAGCCCTGAAAAAGCAAAACAACTACTGGATGCTGCTGGCTGGATTATGGAATCAGATGGATATCGTCATAAAGATGGTAAGCTGTGCGAGGTAACGATTTACTTTAATTCCAATAATGCACAAGAACGTACCATTAGCGAATATATACAAAGCGATATGAAAGCTGTGGGTGTGAGTCTCAAAATTGTGGGAGAAGAAAAGCAGGCTTTTCTGGACCGGCAAAAAACGGGTGAATTTGATTTGCAATATTCTTTGTCCTGGGGTACTCCTTATGATCCACAATCCTATTTGTCTTCTTGGCGTATTCCAGCTCACGGGGATTATCAAGCTCAAAAAGGGATTGATAAAAAAGCTTGGCTGGATGATACAATCGGCAAGCTTTTAGTGGAGCACGATAAAGCTAAACGGCAAGAAATGTATAATGAGGTTCTTACTTATATTCATGCAGAAAACGTCTATATTCCTCTTACCTATTCCCGAACGAAGGCTGTTTATGTTTCAAATTTAAAAGGAGTTGCCTTTAATCCTTCTCAATATGAAATACCTTTTGAAAAAATGTATTTTGAAAATTAGACAAAAATTCCATACCATATCCAAATAAAAGCAATTTAGTACCCTTTGGATATGGTATAAGTGGAAGGCGGGCAGGTATGAGAAAATATATACTACAGCGTTCCCTTGCTATAGTCCCGCTGCTACTGGGGATTTCTTTTTTTGCTTTCTTCCTCATCAATATCGGTCCCAGTGACCCTGCTGAAGTGGCACTAAGGGTAAATGAAACAGTTGCTACTAAAGAAGCGATTGCCAGCATGCGAATGGAACTTGGGCTTGATAAACCATTTTTTGCGCGTTATGGGACTTGGTTAACGGCTTCCCTGCAGGGCGACTTTGGTAAAAGTTATATTACAAAACGGCCAGTATTTGATGAAATGAGTAAAGCCTTTCCAGCAACCCTAGCCCTTGCGGGCATATCACTATTAATCACCATTTGTATTAGTTTTTTTGTTGGTGTGTGGTGTGCTGTACATGAAGGAAGCATTGGTGACAAAATAGTGAGAGGTTTTATCTTTATTGGGACAGCCATGCCTAGTTTTTGGGTGGGGTTATTATTCATGTGGCTGTTTGCTGTTAAACTCAATCTCTTTCCTACTAGCGGTATGGATGGCTTTCAATCGATTATACTGCCGGCAGTTACTTTATCACTCACTTACATTTGCACTTATATGCGTTTAATCCGTAATGCTATGATTCAAAATCAGCAGGAAAATTATGTATTGTATGCCCGGGTACGGGGACTCAAAGAACGGACGATAACAAAGCATATATTTAAAAATTCGCTTCAAGAGTCGTTAATAGCATTGGGAATGTCTATTCCAAAACTGATAGCCGGTACCGTAGTTGTGGAGAATATTTTTGCCTGGCCTGGCCTCGGCAGGCTATGCATTACGGCGATCTTTAATCGCGATTTCCCGATAATTCAGGCCTATATTGTTATGATGGCAGTATTATTTATTGTGTGCAATTTGCTAATGGACATTATTTGTGCGTTTCTTAATCCACGTATTAGGCAGGGGGGATAGTATGAACTTTTGGCAACGTTTGAAGTCAGATCGATTGGCGGTTCTGTGCATTGGTATCATTTTAGGAGTGTTACTGCTTGGAATTTTTGCTCCCTTGATTGCTCCTCATGATCCTTTACAGCCCAATCTTAAGGTCAAATTTGCGAGCAATAGCTTAGAATATCCCCTTGGCACAGATCAGCTAGGACGCTGTGTGCTATCCCGAGTGCTGTATGGTATCCAGAATACGGTTGTATTGGCTTTGATAACAATGGGTGTTACTTTGTTTATTGGAGCCATATTTGGCATAATTGCTGGTTTTTCTAGAGGAAAGGTGGACGAAGGGATTATGCGTTTGTGTGATGTCTTACTTTCTTTTCCCAGTGAATTGATGATACTTGCCATTGTTGGTATGCTAGGACCTGGGTTAGCCAATGCAGTGATTGCCAATATTGCTGCAAAGTGGGCCTGGTATGCACGAATGATTCGCAGTCTTGTGATGGAATATGCGGATAAAAACTATATCCGCTTTGCCAAAGTGTCTGGGTGCAGTGCCAGTCATATTATGGGGAAACATTTGCTTCCAGGAGTAGTTGGTGACATTATTGTATTAGCAACATTGGATACTGGCTGGGTCATCTTAACTATTTCAGCCCTGTCTTTTTTAGGACTTGGTGTACAAGCTCCTACACCTGAGTGGGGTATGATGTTAAGCGAAGCAAAAAATATTATGACCACTCATCCGGCGCAAATGCTTCCGCCTGGGATTGCTATCATGGTTGTTGTTGCTGCCTTTAATTTTCTCGGCGACAGCATTCAGAATGCTCTTAATCCTAAGCATAATCAGCCTAAGGCGGTGGTTAAATGAGTTTGCTGGAAGTAAGAAATTTGCATGTTTATGATGTGCGAAGTGCTGAAATACTGGTAAAAGATATTTACTTTACAATAGAAGCAAATACCTGCTTAGGTATTGTCGGGGAGAGCGGCGGTGGAAAATCGGTTACGTGTAAAGCGATATTGGGGTTAGCCAATCCTTGGCTTGAAACCAGAGGACAGGTGCTTTTTGATGGCATTAATTTGCTTGCAGCTGAACAGGAGGAGTTGCGTCAGATACGGGGCAAGCGTATCTGTATGATTTTGCAAGATGCGATGACTGCTTTTGATCCATTATATACAATTGGTTACCAAATGATAGAAACACTTTGCGAACATAGACAGCATACAAAAAAGAATGCTGAAATAATTGCGATGGAAATATTGCAAAAAATGTACATTCGCGAACCGAACCTAGTGCTGAAGAAATATGCTCATCAACTTTCAGGTGGTATGCTCCAGCGTTGTATGATTGCATTGGCAATGGCCTTAAAACCAGATATTTTGATTGCTGATGAACCAACGACGGCTTTAGATGCGATTAATCAGCAGGAAGTCATAGAAGAATTTCAGCGTTTGCGCCAAATGACGGGGATGGCAGTTATTTTTATTTCTCACGATCTAGGTGTAGTGCAACAGTTGGCAGAGCAAATTCTTGTCATGAAAGACGGCGAACAAGTCGAATATGGTTCGATGAAACAAGTTTTGCAGAATCCTCAGCATGCCTATACTCGCTATTTATTGGATACAAGAAAGACCCTTACTAAATCCTTTCGTGATGCGATGAGAGTGAGGTGCCAAGAGAAGTGCTAGAGGTAATGGATATCTATAAAAGTTATCATAAAGGAGGACTTTTCTTTTTAAAGGACAGACAAAAGGTCCTGCAAGGCATTTCTTTTTCTGTCAAGCAAGGAGAGTGCGTGGGTCTTATTGGCGAAAGCGGTAGTGGTAAGAGTACACTTAGTCGTTTAGTACTTGGCCTAGAAAAACCTGATAAGGGTGAAGTCAAGGTGGAGGGAGACAATATCTTAACTTGGCGTAAAAAAAACTTGGGGCAGATGAGCGTGGTTTTTCAAGATTATAATACCGCGACGAATCCACGCTTTACTATCCAAGAGATTATTGCTGAACCGCTTTTTACCTTACCGCAGAAAAAGGGAATCACGACGTTGGTTTTGGAACTATTAGATAAGGTGGGTCTATCAGCCAAACTGTTGGCAAGATATCCTCATGAGTTGAGTGGCGGGCAACTGCAGAGAGTGTGTCTGGCTCGGGCGATCTCTACCCAGCCTCGGCTTATGGTTCTGGATGAAGCGCTTAGTTCCCTTGACGTATCCATACAGGTACAAATATTGGAACTGTTGCGCAATCTAAAAAAGGATCTGAACCTCACCTATCTTTTTATTGCTCATGATATACAGACTATTACCTATCTTTGTGATCAGGTATTATTTCTCTACCAGGGAAAGATTTTGGAACAGCTGCCTAGTTGTGAACTTTCCACAGCGAAAAATGACTATGCTAAGCGATTACTTGCTTCTGTCATCACTTTTGACGATTATGACTATGATGAAAATCTGCCAGTAGTACACGATGAACCGCAGTATAACAGGAGGTAGGACTTTGATTAGGCAAGACATTCTTATACGACCAATCCGCAAAGAGGATATAGATGCCGTACAAGACTTTTTATTACAGCAGCTGAAAGAACATTTGACGCAAGAACTCCAGGTTAGTATCAATAAAGATGTTTGGCAACTGGAAATAACATATTTGGAACCTGAAAATAGTGGCATGTGGGGCGTGTTTACACGTGAGGGAGAGCTTGTAGGAACAGCAGCTGTTTGTCCCTATAACGACCGGATGGCCTTGTTAAAGGGGCGTTATGACAGTAAAAATACAGCCGAAGTAGGACGCTGTTACATTGCTAAACATCTAAGACGGCAGGGGATTGGTACGAGACTGTTCCAAATTATTGCAGCATTCTGCCAAAAACAAGGTTATCATATTATGTATTTGCATACACATCGATTTTTCCCTGGTGGGTTAAAGTTTTGGGAAAACCAGGGTTTTACCATTACTGTTGACGAAGAAGGAGCGGCCCAGATCATTCATATGGAAAGAGTATTGTTAGGGTAGACTATCGCTTCAGAAGGGGATGATCAATGACAACTGGAAGGACGGATTTTGTAATGTATTGTTGATGATAATACTTGTTTAAAATGATGATATGTTGGAAATACTAACCATCAAAATTAATAGGAGGAATTTATTATGTGCAAAGATTGTCATTGTGGCTCAAGTGTAAGTAACCAGCAGGTAACAGTACATGTGGAAGGTATTCAGGCACCAGGTGATGCAAAGAAAATCGAAAAAGCTTTATTAGAATTACCTGGTATCTATCATGTTCATATTCATGCTCATGATGGCCAAACTAAAATTGACTATCATCCTACTCTTGTGTCTAATTCTGAAATAACCAGGAAAATAGAAATGACAGGATATAAACTCAAAGCGGTGTAAATGGACCTAAGTATATGTTAGGGTAGCAACATAAGTGCCTATAGAATTGTTAGATGAGTCTGGTTATAGAATCTTAAAATTTCTGAGATTTTTGGACAAACTAAAAATTCTATAGGCTAACTTTAGTTAATAGCTGAAAAAAGCCTTACAAGATAATGAACAGAAAATAATGAGTTATGAATTAAAACAGGCTATTTGATTATCATCAGTACTGGTATGTTTTTAACTTCTTTGTATTTTTTATTTAATACTTTAATTTCCGCAAGATGCGTGCTACAATTTAATTCATTAGTAACACTAAAGGAGGTTTAATGTGGCAGAAAGAGATGAATTGACTCGTTTTGGAGTTTCGATGAATCAAGAGTTGGTAGATCAGTTTGATAAAATGATTACTGAGCAAGGATATAGTAACCGTTCGGAAGCTATCCGTGATCTGGTTCGGAAAGCATTAATAGAACCAAATCGCCTACAGCTAACGGAAGTCGTTGCAGGAACGATTGTTATAGTATATGATCATCATTCTGTTGGACTACCTAGTTGTCTTATGGATATTCAGCATAGTTTTCATCATGAAATCGTTTCCACTATGCATGTTCATTTGAATGATCATCAATGTCTTGAAATTTTAGTAGTAAGGGGAATTTTAAAAGAATTAAATCAGCTGTGTCAACAAATTCAAGTTCAAAAAGGTGTATTTTATGCGGAATTATCCGTTACCCATGTTGATGAACATGAAACCGTTCATTCACATGAATGAATCTAATTCTGATGATTTGATTAATTATAATTAGCGATGGAGGTTAGAGTATAATGCATATTCCAGATGGGTATTTAAGTCCTTCTACTTGTGCCACTTTAGGTGCGGTTATGGTCCCAGTATGGTACCGGGCTTTGGCCAAACTAAAAGAAACATTAGATGTGTCTCGTGTTCCTTTACTTGCTATGGGAGCAGTCTTTTCTTTCTTGATCATGATGTTTAATGTACCAATTCCTGACGGAACTACGGCTCACGCAATAGGTGCTACTTTGATAGCAATCATTTTAGGCCCATGGGCAGCAGTGCTTGCTATGAGCGTAGCACTAGTGATCCAAGCAATTGTCTTTGGTGATGGTGGAATATTGGCGATTGGTGCGAATACGTTTAACATGGCATTTGTAGCTCCTTTTGCAGGGCATTATGTATATCGTTTTATTAGCAAAAATGCTCCGCAAGGCTCAAACCGACAAGTGATTGCTGGTGTGATTGCCGGGTATATGGCTATTAATTTTGCAGCATTATTAGCATCTATAGAATTCGGTATTCAGCCCATTCTATTTACGGCAGTCGATGGAACACCTTTGTATTGTCCATACGGTTTAAACGTAACAATACCCGCTATGATGTTCGCTCACCTTACCTTTGCTGGGGTAGCAGAAGGAATTGTGACGGGGGTAGCATTAAAGTTTATTACAAGAGAATCATCTAATCTGATGATTGTACCAAATCAAATAGGTAAGGAGGTATAATATATAATGTTTAGACGTTATTGGGTAACTCTGATCGTTCTTGCAATACTATCACCAATTGGCTTGTTAGCAGAGGGCACTGCTTGGGGAGAATGGGATGCTGATGAATTGAAAGAAACATTAGGATATGTTCCCCAAGGAATGGAGCGATTTAAAGATTTATGGCAGGCGATATTCCCAGACTACAGTATGAATATTCTAGGAGATAGTAACTTTGGTCATTATACGGAGTATGTCTTTTCAGCAATCATTGGCTCGGCTATTATATATGGCACTGTCAGACTGATTACTAAGTTAATCCTTCAACAAAAAAATAAAACCATATGTACAAAGTAAATGACACAAAGCAATCTACCCCAATGGCTGCAACAAAATGACACTGTAACATTACCGAAGTATAAAAGAACTTGGCCTTTTACCGATTATTTGGAAAAAACAGTAAGGAATATTAGTGTGATTCTATCTGAAGATACTGAGTCTGTTAGGATCAGTAACTATCATGGCATGCTGCAACGAGTAGAAGCTCATATAAAGCTTGTCGGAATCATGGCATTAATCATTGCAGCGGCATTAACTAAAAGCATTATCTTTCTTATAAGTCTAAATGTATTAATTTTGGGAGTAGCTTTACAATCGGGTATTCGGCTTAAAGCCTTTGGAATACGAGTGTGGGTTCCTACACTTTTATTTACTGGCATTGCTGTATTACCAGGGATAATGAATTGGGTTACCCCAGGTAAAGCAATCTACACCATCTATACTGGCGTAAATTGGAGCAGCGATTGGTTTTCACTCCCTGCTGAGTTAACAATTACTAAACAAGGATTACAAGCAGCGTTGTTTGTAATCTTAAGAAGCGCTGCCTCTTTGGGATTGGCTACCTTAATTATGAAAACGACTCGCTGGGCCCTAGTATTAAAAGTATTGGCTAAGCTTGGCTTATCAGCTACAATCGTAACGATTTTAGATTTGACGTATCGATATATTTATTTGTTCTTGTTATTATTAATGGAGTATTTAATGGGACGCAAGAGCCGTTTGGTTGGTGTGGAAACACAAGCCTCTAAAATTTCCTGGATTGGCGGAACGATTTCAGATTTCTTAAAAATTATAAGTGAATATAGCCAAGACATTCATTATGCGATGCAATCCCGTGGTTATTATGGTGATCATTATCCTGAATTAAATATTAAAGTTCGGACTATTGATATATGTTTTTTTATAATTGTCACGATGCTATGTTATTATGCCTACGGAGGAATTAATGATGTCCAGATCTTTAGTATATAATCTAGAAAATATGTCTTATGGCTATCAGAATAATAAACTTGCCCTGCAGGATATTAATCTAAAGATACATGCTGCAGAACGAGTGATGCTACTGGGGCCTAACGGATGTGGAAAGTCCACTTTACAAAAAATTTTAGCAGGATTAATTTTTGCCAGTTCTGGTAAGGTTTCTGCATTTGATAGAGACATCAATTTCCAGTCAATGAAAGAAAAACAATTTGCAATGGCTTTCCGGCGCAAAGTTGGTTTTGTATTTCAAAACTCAGATGTTCAACTTTTCTGTACAAGTGTATTGGATGAAATCATGTTTGGGCCTTTAGCAATGGGTTTGAATATGAAGGATGCAAAAGAGCGAGCTGAAGAGTTGCTTGCTTATAGCGGAATTTCTTCTCTAGCCGACTGCTCACCACACCATTTGAGTGGTGGAGAAAAAAAGAAAGTTGCGGTTGCCGCTGTTCTTGCGATCAATCCTGAAGTGTTAATTTTTGATGAACCAACAAATGGGCTTGATCCAAAATCTCAACGCTGGATTATTAATACAATTAATGATCTCAATCGGCAGGGAAAAACTATCATATTAGCTACACATTATCTTGAATTTGTTCCAGAATTAACGGATCGCGTCATTGTCTTAGGAGAGGATCATAGAATCATTGCTGATGATACTCCGCAGGCGATATTAACGAATAGAGATATCTTATTAAATGCAAATTTAATCGATCCCCATTACCATTTACATATTTATGGAGAAGACAGCTATTTTCATAAACATGAATAAAAGAATAAGACACAGCCTATCTAGTAGTAGAGTGGTGCTGTGTCTTTTGGTTATGTAAAAATTGTTACTACTATTTTATAACAGATCCAATGAGGGGGGAGGTGCCTCCATATTCTATGGTAAGCCTCTTTGATACAATACTTAATTTAGGGACATTTTATATTCGGTATCAAATTTTACAGGTCAAACAATAAAAAGTAGGTAGAGATCCAACAAATTTTGTTTGACTTAAAAGGATTTTTATATGGGCACATGAATACAATATTTGGAAGCTGATCTGCGGAAGTTTCTGTGAGTTTTGGATGAAATCAGGAAAATTGTCTTGTCAAGTTGAATGCAGCTTTTGGACTATTTATGTTGTTATTGGTAATTCATGGCGAAAAATGCTATAATTAGTTTGAATTAAACATAATCATGTAATAGACAATTGTATAATATTGAGATAGGTGCCCTACGGGGCTTAATAGGGAAGACCGGTGTAATGCCGGCGCGGTCCCGCCACTGTAATGAGGAGCGAACCTGATGTATGCCACTGGGACGAAAGTTTTGGGAAGGCTTGGGTAAGTGATGATTCAGAGCCAGGAGAACTGCCTATTTAACAATCACCGATTTTACCTACGAGAGATGGGGAGGGGATTAAGTGCACATAAATGTTATATTGTATTATATTCCGGCGTATTGAGAGGCGGAATATAATTATAGCGGTAATGCTCTTAATTGTTTCTCCCGACTTAGGTCGGGAGATTTTTACTTTTCATACTACTAGATAAGGTCTTAGTAAGGTTTGGGGAAAGGTGATCCAGAATACGGAAGAAGGAGGATTTTTAATTTACCAATTATCCAGCAATTTAGCATGTATCTTGGAACTGGATACTTAACATAGGAAGCTGTTGGAAAATTGGTTGCAGTATTGTCTGCATGTGTTTTAAAGCACCAACAGTAAATAAATAGAAAAATTGATTAAAGAGGAAAGATGGGAAATGAGAAAACGCAACAAGAAAATAATGAATATCCTTTTTATCCTAAATCTTATTATGCCGGCGACTTATGCTGCGGAACAGCAACAACACTATACTTTACCACCTATGGTTGTAGAGGATGACAAAATTAAGCAACAGACCGAAGATGAAAAGAATATTTTAACTGGTGGTGATGTTTCCGTCATCACACGTAAAGAAATTGAACAGAAACATTATCAAACGATTGCTGAAGCGATTATGTCAGTTCCAGGAGTTGCTGTATCGTCGTCAGGCTATCATGCGCAGGCCGTGGCGGAAGCTACATACGGCTGGGGGGTTGATACCGTCAGAATCAATGGCGACAGCCGTGTAACCATTTTGATTGATGGCCGTCGGATGGGCAACGCTACTGGTGGTTTAGGCAATAGTAAAAATAATGGGATTTTGGCTATGTTAACCAATCTAAATAACGTGGAACGCATTGAAGTGATTAAAGGACAGGGCTCCATTGCTTACGGCAGCGATGGTGCAGGCGGGGTTATCAACATCATTACTCGTAAGGGTGCTGAAGATCGTACGACTGTTGATACTGCCTTTGGTTCCTGGGGTCAGCAGGACTATCGTCTTTCTTCTTCCGGTACTGCTGGTGGGTGGCGTTATTTTCTGGCAGGTAGTTGGCTTAAAGGCGATGATACTAAGTATCGTGATTCCCGTCTGGATCAGGTGATTTCTTTTCGTAATACCGCTTATGACGATAAGAGTCTGAGTCTGCGTCTAGATAATGATTTTGACAAAGATCATGCTTTGTCCATTTATTATTCTCACATGTCAGGGCATGACCAGCTACCGTCGGCTGCCCCTATTCCAGTGGGGGACCCGTTGACCTTTCCTTCCATATGGAA
>Ga0316613_10000294_pt1 | contig 47578 bp, 59 predicted proteins | sample OWC_soil_day10_C_2_FD_207647 | JGI IMG/M metagenome (GOLD analysis project Ga0316613, IMG submission 207647) | Wetland soil microbial communities from Old Woman Creek delta, Ohio, United States - OWC_soil_day10_CT_b | ecosystem: Environmental > Terrestrial > Soil > Wetlands | place: USA: Ohio...
ACAGCGACGCGCTTATAAACCGCGCCGCGCATCCACTTGAGCATCCTCATTCTTCGGCCTCGCTGTGATGCTGTCCGCCAGCAAGTTCCTGCTCCAGCAGCCTGATTTGCAGGCGCTTCCTTTTCACGTCAAGGCACCACGCCACTAGGCCGACGCCAGCACCAAGGCACACCAGCAGCGCCGTGATCTTGTCCAGCGGGATAGACCCAAGCCAGTCAAGAAACCCAAAAACCCACGCGGCCACCCCTGTCGCCTTCCCCGTCGCAATCGCTTTTTCCGGCATGATTCCCTTTCTTTTGGCATAAAAAAACCGCCTCGCGGCGGCTGTTACAACATTATTGATGGTCTGTTAGTGCGGGATAACCGTTATCACCCCTGATTATTCGCTTCCCGGTTGATTGCCCCTCCATCAGTGCGGCGTGCTCATCATCAGTGATTTCCACGCCGCCGCTATCTTCGATGGAAAAGGCGAAGCGGCCATCGGCCTCAAGCCATTTTGCAAACATGCTCCCCCCTATCTTTAATCTAGAATTGCTCGATAATGCACCGTCGCTCCAGCAACAGAACAGTGCCCGTTAAAGCCGGTGCCGGTCGGAGTGTCGAACCATGCTGAAATTGCTGCCGTGCCGCTTGAATTTGGTGTGAGTTGAAGATTTCTAAGGTTTGTTCCGCTCAGTGGGAACGTCACAGAAACTGCGGCCCCAGGCGTAGAAGATGCAACAAAATACCCATGCACCTCTATTCGCCCGCTAGGAAGTTTTTGATACCCGTTTCCTGCCAATGACGCCGGAAATTGATTATTGCTGCTCCAGCCGAACACATTCCATCGAGAAGCACCATTGCTCGCAACAAAGATCGAATCTCCAGCAAGAATGGTGATCCCAGCCGATGACGCAGCGCCAGAAAGAGTATTGATGTTAAGCGTATCCGTGCCTCCACACGAAATCTGAACAGGCACGCTTGCTTGATTGATGAACCAATACCCCGTTCCATCCGAAACAGTAGAGGCCAACGGGAGTGTCAAAACTCTTGCGGACGTTGACCCATAAAAAGAAATCAGTTTGCCAACGTCATCCAGCGTCAGTGTTGCGTTTGCATTAAAAGAAGACACGCCACGGACAGAACCAATCGCAGACTTCGCGGCCTTTTCATTATTTAACTTCGCAATAAACGCTGCATGCGCACGAAAATAGTCGTCCACGACACCTTTTACTGATTCTGCCCCTTTGGGACTATTCATGCTCGGCGTAGTATCCAGTTCTGTTATATTGTTTGGTACTGGCACGTCATTCTCCTAAAATGAAGTTATTTATTACTTCAGAAATATCCTATGACATCAGAACAAATATTGCGCATTCTTGGAATTTGCGTCATCAATTACTTTATTGCGATCCTATTTCGCAAGCTGCGCGCCTGCGACGAATGGGATGAGGCGATTGCCAAACTGTTCAATCAGTTTCGCAGCCGTCTGCGCTCCTTCTGGACGCGATGACACCATGCCGGTAAGCAGTTTCTGCATTGGCGGCGTGTACATCGCGGCACCACCTAACAGACCTGCAGGGATAGCCGGATTCAGGAAGTAACTGCCGAGCGTTCCCCCTGCAATCAGCGCGCGGTCAGTGGTAAACGAGTTCGGAACTTTGTTTCCAAACACCGACTGCCCAGCGTTTCCAAGATCCTGCATCAGCGCATCGCCGCGAGAAACGGCGCGCTTCCTTACGCTGTTGTCTGTCGCCTGAATTGCCATATTCAATTGCCCCGGCGTGAACACTCCATCGTTGTTTTTGGCTGATTTCGCTGCCTGCTCAACCCGAACCAGATTCGCCCACCCAGACCGAGCCCCTTTGAGCAGATCGGCCTGCGCCGGGTTCTGGCGCTCGAGTGCGTCACGCAATGCGGTTTGCATTTCCTTCACCATGCCGGTGTAGTCCTGCGCGAACATGTTGGAATCTTTGCCAGTCTTGGCGATCTCTTTCGAGAACAGCGAATCAACGCGGTTGAATTCCTTGGATGACATCTTGCCGGCAGAATCAACCGTGTATTCACCAGCATCGCCAATCAGCTTGGCAAATCGCCGTGCGTAATCAGCGGGAAGTGATTGCGCATCAACTCGTAGCCTGTTCGCCACCGCAGAAAACGCATCGTCCAACTGCAGGCCTCCGGCGCGGTCAACCGCATCGGTATACGCACCAGACAGCGCATCACCGGCTTTTTTTACGCCCTCTAAGCCAACGCCTTCGACTTTCTGGCCGATTGGCGACGTGGCGCGATTGATGGCGGCATTGTTGAACTGGTTGAGCGATCGATTCCGTGCAGACGAAATTGCGTCACCGAGGATCGGCACGCTGGTCAACTTTTCCTCGAGCGAATTCCAGCGTCCGCCAAGCGTTTGCCCGATAGTCGGTTGTACACCTTCGTTTTTCAGCAGCTGCAGATTTGGATTGACGGATGCCTTCGGGCTGACAATCCGCGCCAATCCGCCAAAGGCCAAAGGAACCGCCGCGCCGGTCGCCGCGCCAATTCCGGCCTGTTTCAGCTTGCCAGAGGAGAAATCCTCATCGCCGTAGATTGGCTGCAAAAGACCAGACGCGCCGCCTGCAGCCGCACCAAGCAATGCAGTCGTTCCCAATCCAGCCCCCGCCGGCGTGAACGCGGCAATACTGGCGTTGATCGGATTGATTGCGCCGCCGATCATGCGCGCGCCGTCAAACTTGCCAGAATTCTCTCCCCGCGAATCCTGATATTTAGCCTCGCTATCACGAATGGCCTGCTCCATATTCTTGGCATGCTCCGCACCGATGCCGAGCTTTTGCATGCCAATAGCCACCAGCTGCGCCGCGCCGTTGAACGGGTCGGTATATCCCTGCGCCAGCCTGTTCAGCCAGTCGGTTGTGTCTGCACCTTTCGGTGCTTCCGGAGTAATCGGTTCTTGCGGTTGATTGACGCCGCTGATTTCGACCGTGATTCTGCCGCCGTGATTTGCCGCATCAGGCAAGTCATCCATCGGCACCGGAGCGCCAAGTTGCTGCGCTGGCTGCTGCTGCCGAAATCCAGCCGGCAGATCATCTTCTGGAACGAGTGTCGCCATTATTCCCCCTTACCAGTTGCCAGATGCGCCGTTGACGTAGTGCCACTGGCCGTTGACCTGCACCATTGGCTTGCCGGATTTCGACATAACAATGCCGGATTGCTGCGCAGGTTGCGTTGCCGCCGGGCGAGACTGACTTGCCTGCTGCTGGCCGGTATATGTCGGCGGAGCACCGTTCAACTGACCGTTTAGGCGGTCCATGCCGGTCTGAATCACGCTCTTGTAATCGTTGAGAGCGCGGGTGAACTCTGGCGTACTTTGCGCACTGTTCAGCCGGGCGAGCGCGTTTTCTGCTTTCTTGCCCTCGATTTCCGTGATTTGCCCACCGCCCTTGAGTTGGTTGTAAGCCTGTAGGAATGTCTGCCCTTTGATCTGGTCGAGTCGCGTTTTGAAGTTGTAGGCATCCGTTCCCGGGATGTAGTTGCGCGGATCGACGGTTCCCTGCAGGCCAGTAGCAGCATTGATGCCAGGATGCCGCAGCAGTTCATCAATCGCAGAAACCGCTTGCTGGCTCTGCGCGAATGTTCCCGGCGCGGAATTCTTCAATGTCGCCTGCAACTCCGCCGATTTGTTTGCGCCGGTCTGCTCCGCTGGCGTTGGGTAGTATGGCTGCCCCCCTCCCGGCTGCGCGCCCATTCGCGCAATCTCGCGCCGCAGCAGTTCCTTGTTCTGCGGGTTAGTTTCTGACGCATATTCTTGCTGCAAGATAGCCAAGCGGTCGCTTTCTCGCCATTGTTGACCCTTACCATATGTCTGATTGGTTCCTCGCCAGTCTACTGGCGTTTTTGCCCCATTCTGCCCAGGAACCCCGGCCACTACTGCGCCGCGTGTCGTAACAGAAGGTCTTCCGTCAACCCAAGGGGAATTAGACGGAGTAAGCAAATCGTAATTTGCCTGTGCTTTCGATACCGCATCCGCCTTTCCACCTTCAATCGCGTTATTAGCACTAACAAACCCATCAATTAGTGAGGCTTTCTTTGTAACCGGATCGTATGTAATGCCTGTCTTGATGTCAGGAATGTACTCATCTAATCCTGTTAGCGGGTTTCGATATATAGACCCCGGTTTTCGCTCAACTCCATCATTTACATATTTGTAAACATTGAACATCGGCGCTACATTCTTCATCCCGGCCAATCCCATCAATTGGATAGTACGCAGGGATGGCATGCCAGTAGATTGAGAGCCGTACTGCGACATCCTCTGAGCGTTTCCAACTGTTGGGCCGACATCTCCGCTTGCCGCCCCTTGTGTGAGCGCATTCTGCGAATATTTCTCTGGATTCGCCCCCATCTCGTTTGCAGCTTGTTGTATTAGGCCTAGTTGGAATTTCTTTTGCTGCTGCTCTAACTGGTTGTTTGTAGCCGATGTGTATCCATGCAATCCACCAACCAAAGCAGCCCCAGCCGTGTTCCAGGGAGAACCACGCCTTGCGCCAGCCATGCCGCCACCTAAAGCAGACAGCAAGCCCATGCCCTCCGGTGACTTGATAAAGTCTAATAACCCTCCGGTTTCTTCTGCCATTATTGTCCCCACAAATTTCTGCGCTGTTGACGGAGTGCGGCCTGACTCTGCAATTCGGTCATGTATTGTTGTTGGTTCTGGCTGACCAGACTTGCCAATCCTTGCGCGCCGCCTTGATTCTGCATAACTGGTGATGCCTGTACTGCATTAGGTTGTGCCGCCTTTGCCATGTTCATGCCGAAAGCGCCTGCCGCCATGAGTGGTTGCATATCTTTGGCGAATGCTGAGGCCGATTTCATGCCTCCTCCCATCTGTGAAAGCAGTCCGGTTTCTGTTTTGGCGGCGACAGTAGGAACACCAGCGCTCGTGGTAAACGCTTGCGCAGCTGGAGTTGCGTAGACAGCATCAGCGCCAGCCGCCGCAGTTCCTGCCTGCCCAGCGCCTGCTGCAGCTCCAGCTTCACCCGCGGCCGTTCCCAATCCCAAAGCCGGAGCAGCTAATGCACCACCCAAACCCAGTAACCCACCAGCCGCAGCGCCTTTTAGGCCTTTCGTTGCTCCGCCGATTGCACTCCCGATCAACGGGAACAGAATCATGTCATCAATTCCAAACATTATTTTCCCCCTCCTGTAGAGTTGGTTGTTGATGTGCTGCCGAGATTTGAGCCAAATACGCCGCTCATCGCCGCAAGTTGTTTGTACGGAAGATTCTGCTGGTCTTGGTACTGCTGATAACCGTAATCAAGCTTCTGCTGCGCCTGATCCTGCACCGTATTACCTGCGTTCATCAGCTGGTTTGCGCCGGCATAGGCTTGGTTTTCATAGTTCAACGCTTGATTAGCAGCATTCACCTGGTTTTGCCGCTCTGTCGCGTAGTTGCTCGCGTAAACGGATGTTGAGAGATTGCCGAGATTCTTTGCTAGAGTGTCTGAGTTGTTCTGCTGCGCTTGCTGCCATGCAGAACCGCCGAAAGCTCCAGATCGGGCCATAGTTGCGTCAGTTGCCTTGGTCGCGTCGTTGTAGGCGTCGGTCACAGCGCCAGATTGCGCCTTGAAACTCGCGTCCAGATATGGGTTGTTGTTCAAATAGTCGCCATTGAGCGTATTGTTGACAAGGTTTTCCCCGGCGTTGCCCACTGCAGTTCCGTTATTGGCGAGATTAGAGATTTGATTGACTGCCTGATTCTGATAACCGTTCATGTTGGCATAGCGTTGGCCGCCATACGCCTGATAGCCCGTGTTAGCTAGATCGATGGCCTTATTCGTGTAGGCAGATGCAAGCGGTTTTAACTCGGTTGGGATGGATTGAACGGTGGTTGATGTCCCCCCACCGCCCTTAAAATACAAACGCCTCCCATCGGCGGAGCATCCGTTGAATTTGTTGGGCAACCTCATACCTTAACCTCCATGATCTGATAAACGGGTTCGAAACCGCATTTCATTCGGTACAACCTTTCCTGCACAGGCTTCGCGGCACAACGTACAACGGAGCACCCGAGTGCAAACGCCATCTTTTTAACTTCACCGACATACCGCTCGAATCCGATATTCGGCGCAACCACTTCGCACACCCAAAGAATGCGCATGTTCGGCTTTTGCTCGACGCTAACCACTCCCCACCCCGCAGTCTGTTCGTCGTCAACCATGCGTAGCAGCGTTCTTTCGCCGCGAGAAATCAGCAGCTTCAACTGGTCGCCGGTAATCTCACCTCCCGATGTGTCGCAGGCTTTCGCAAGGCAATTCGCTCCGTCCTTCCATGCGAAGTCAACGTGCGTTGCTGGTATGGGCTCTAATCTCATTCAAGTGCCTTTATGCGCTTTTCCAGCGAGTCGACCTGATTGGACAACTGGTTGACCGCCGCCGCAATCTCGCGGTGCAGGTCGTACATTCTGCGAATCAGTTGCTGAATGTCATTGGTCTGCGGATAGCGCGGGTCTGAACTCAACACCTTCATGCTTCACCGCCCGCAGTCTGTTTCACATCGAATCCCGCTATTTCAAAGTCGCCAGTAAATTCCAGTTTCAGCGTGTGCCACAATCCGCTAAACAGGCAATCATATTTATTGCCAGCCAGCGTCGATGTGCTGCGCTGCGTCAGACTTCCACCAGAATAATCTCGCGTGTAATGCGTCATTTCTGACGTTGCGGGGCGCTCGATGAATCGCGGCAAAACGCTGGTTAGCGTCGTATATAGCGCGTCGTCTCCCATGTCTGCCGTCACCAGATAAGCGCTCTCGCATGCGCCGGAAAGCGCCTTGATCTTGTTGTCGCCACCAACAATTGCAACCTTCGGCGCGGATGAATCCCATGCGGGCGAGTCAAACGAAACGTCTGGGAAGTCCTCAAACGTGCTGATGCCTGCGGGCCAGTCATCCCACGTCAATTCAGGCGACTGGTAATCAAACACGGCATTGACGTTCAGTTTGGCATAACCCCACTTGTTCGTTGCTGCGTTATAGACAATCGCCGCAGACAATGCGCCGGCGCTATCCTTGGACGGAAAGAACCACCACGCCAGATGATTAAATCGGTCATATGCGCCCTGTATGCGGTGCGCATATTGCTTGTCCAGAGCGTCGAAGAACCACTCGCGCACCGGAGAACCGATCTGCTGCGGCCGTGAACCGTCGAACAGCCAGAAATCATCGCGCCCGATGAACACATGCGCTGTACCGGTATCAATCACGCATTCCTGCGAAATCGCGCCAATGTCGGAAGCAACCAACTGCCATTGCCACACAACCGGCGAGCCTACATACTGGCCGAGATACATGGACCGCTCTTTGTAGGCAACGATGTTCTGCCCTAGCCGCTTTCCTGCGCGGATTTCACCAGGCGTATCCATCAGCATGCCCCATGCAGCCTGATTACTGTCTGCTGGCTTCCATGTCGTGTGGTCGTAAATGTGCGAACACGCCCAACCATGCGGCAAGTTCCCAATCAGAGCAGAGGAAATGTTAAATGCGAGAACGAAGCCGGATGCCGTATCGATGATGCTGGCAATGGGCGCATCGGATATGTCCGCGAATGCTCCGGAAGTTGATGCTTGTATTTTCTCGATGCCGTTAGCCGCAAGCGAAGCGTTGCCGAATTGCGCAAAACGCCACTTGTTCTCTGCTCCTTCTGTATATCCGCCCGATTTGGAAATATCCACCAGCGCCGAAGTGCCAACTTCAAACAAGCCGGTTGTGGTTCCTACAACCATGCGGTGCAAACCGTCTAGCCTCGCCAAATAAGCCGCGCCGCGACATTCGCCAGTCAAGGCTGGCAATCCCACGTCTGTAGGACCCGGAGCTCCCTTGATGCCGCGCACAGTAGGGATGATGTTTTCACAATCGACAATCGCTCCCGGCGTCGTCGGGTCAACGTCAGGGGTGAATCCGGCGAGAGTAATCATTTGATCTCCAATGCGCCGGACGGGTATTTGCTGCCGTCACTTTCTGCTTTGATGGCCGCAATACCTATTTCCAGAAATGTTTTCCACGTCGCCGCCCGAGCATCATTCTTCATGTATGGCTCTGCTTCGATAAGCGTTGCGTACAGGTACACATCTGGCGATGCCGCCAGAAGCCAGTTGGTCGCGTTCGCGTCGCTCAAAGCCGGAATGCGGGAGTAATAGTCGAATTTCAACGCCGCATCTGTAGGCGTTGCGCTCAAGATCAGCCTGTCACCCTTGATGGTGTAGTAACCTGATTCTTTTTTGCTGGCGATCTGTTCCCGCGTGATGAAATAAATCGTGTCGCCATTCAGCGTAGGATTTCCTGCCATCCCAAGAAATCCAGTCGGCAATGAAACCTCGGCGCTCGACACCTTTTCTTCGTGCTGCGACTCCATCTGTCGCACCTGTGCATCGAACAGCAGACGCGATAGACGAACCTCGGCCAAGGAAATCAAGGATGGAATGATTCCAGCCATGTCGCCACGCTTGATCCATCCTGCGACTGCCGTCTGTAGTTCGGAATATGTTTTCATACGCTCGATTTGTCGATGATGAAGTACCCGTGCGCCGGATCAGAAAGGAAAAGGCTAAATAATTCTTGGTCATTCATCACATCGGCAAAGTTTTTTCCTCTTTGCCTTGCCCATGCGTCTAGTACGATGATGGGGATAGACGCAACATGACGCTGCCCCATACCTGTCCGGTACTGCCCCCTGTTATGCAATTCTTTCGCCCGTTCCAGTACAGGGGAAACGTCTTGCACTGTCTGGATGATTGCCTTGTCCCCTTGTTCGTGGAGATAGACATCAGAAATTCCGCGATGTATGAGTGTTTTGGGCATAAAAAAAGCCTCCCCGAAGGGAGGCTCAGTTAAGTGTCGCTGGTTAGGCTGCCTGTACGTCGCGGACAGCGCCGTTTGCAGCTTCATTGCCGCATTTCAGCGTCCATTCCGTGTTAATCAGGCGCTTCTGGCTATCGCCAGTCTTGGCCAAGTCTTGGCCTTTCATCGGACGCAGCGTCATCAGTTCCCACATATCCGGCTGAATGAGGAAGATTTCACGCGCACGCTGGTTACGTGAGTTGATGATGCTGTAGCGGCCAAAGTCGCCGACATAAACCTCGACCGTCGCGTAAATGGTCTTGTCTTCGGTTTTGTCGAACTTGGTTGCCGCGCCAGTCCATGCGGACACCTTCGAACGCAAAGCGGAAGGGACAAATGCCATCGTCGGATTGCCGCCAGATTCCCAACATTTCTGAGCGACAGACTGGAACATTGCCTCAGTCAAAGTTGCCAGCGTGCCGTCAGTCGGCGCGATGTTGCTGGTTGGGTTCGGGTCAACACCAGATGCGCCTTTTGCGGTATTGGTCGCCAAAAAGCCCAAAACGCCACGCGCTTGGCCTGCCGTGCCAGCGGCCGCAGCAATAGCGGTCGTGTTTTGCAAGCACGCGAAGTCGATGTCGCGTTTGAGTTCGACCATCTTCTTGGCGTCTTGGTACGCGACTTCAGACTTGCGTCCGGCCTTCGATACTGCCTCTTGCGTGCCAGTTACTGCATAGACCTTCTCGGAGATTTGCGTCCGATTGCCCATGCGGCCAGTCGCGGTTACAGCAGCTGGCGTGCCTTCGTTGCCCTGCTCGACCTTGTTATTGGTGGCTGCGGCGAGCGCGTCAGTCTGCCATTCCTCGTAAACGGATTCCGCCTTGCCCTTGCCGATTGCGGAAACGAACGGTGTTTCCTCCGGGGAGATCATGTAAATCTTGTCTGCCAGCGATTCGCGCAAACCAACGGCGCTGAATGTAGCAAAAGAGTTGGCTAATTGTGCCATGTCTTGCTCCTTATAAAGTGTGCTGCAACACGCGAGCGAACGATTTCAAATCGTTCTTGCTGTTGAGTTGCTGAATGTCTTTTTCGATGCCAGCCGCTGGCTTGGATGACGTTGGCTTGGCTTGCTTGATTGGTGCCTGCTTGACCTTGTTCACCGCCTCCGGCTTCTTGGCTTGCAGCGCCTTGTATTGCATTGCATCGTGCAAGACGCGAATCATGCGAGCGTCAGTAATCGTTGCAAGGTCGGCATCGGAGAACCCGTAATCGTTCCCAGCCTTGTTCATTTTTGTAATCAGTTCCTGACCGAATCCCGGTATTGCGCCCTCGCCTGACGTCAACTCAGCAAACGCCTGCCGTTTCAATGCGCTGATATTTTGCGCCTGCTCCGCCTGGCGTTGTTGCTGTACTTCCGCGATATTGGCGGCCAACCCATCGCGCGCTTGACGTGCAAGGATTAGGTCGTTGACTGTAGAGTTATACGCCACCGGGTCGGCGTAACGGTCAATTTGACCGATCGCTTGTTCCAGTTGGCTGATGTACCCATTCTGCATGGTCAACGCGCCCAACTCCTGCGCATACTGTTCTGCGGCCTGATACCGACCTTGTATGTCCTGAACGGCTAGGTTCTTTTCCTTCGCAAACTCTTGCGTCTTGTGTCTGTAGTCCTGCTCTCGCATATAGCCGAGTTTTAGTTCCGACACAGGAACGGAAAACTTGTCCCCCGCTGCGGTTTCCCATTCAACAACGCGATCTTCGATGGAGTCCGTTTCCGGTTGCTCTGCACCTACGCTTTCTTCGTGGGCCACCTCGCCTGCTACCTGGTCGCCTAGCAGTTCCTCCGTTTCCGGTTGGGTTGCTTTGGTTTCCTGACTTGCCTCGTCCGGTTTATCCGTTTCGGCCAGTTCACTCGCAAACGATTCCAGCGTTACCTCGTCACCATCCATTTCACACCTCACTAAGGGTTGACTCCGACAAAACAAAAAAGCCGCACAATTGGCGGCTTGATCGGTTGGTCTTTCTGTGGCCTGTCATCAAGGGCTGACAGGTAGCCCAAAAAAATCAGTGTTTGCTTCCGTCGCTGTACGTTGCGGACAGAGTGCCACTTGTAATCACAATCCCGCTATAAACGCCGGGGAAAACATGTTCTTCCGCCTTCGGGTAGGTAATGGACGTCACGACGATGCCTTTCTCCTGCGCGACGGATTCATGTTGTGCGATATACGCTTCCAGCTTAGGGGTCTTGGTTTCAGTGTTTTTAACCACGGATGCGCTCCATTGCTTTAGCCAATAAATTCTTGCTTTCTTCTTTGGCCTTGATGTCGGCCTTGATGATGTGTCCTGTCTCAATGTGCCGCGTCAACGCACCCTCAAACTGGCGAATGACCGCCAAGTATTTGTGCAAATATTCGCGCCCATCAACGTCTCGCGCAGGTGATTGCTCCCATGCCTGCATGACCGTTGCCTTGATCTCGGCAAGCGCCTCGACCACAAGCGGGTCGTTCAGAATGAGCCGCGCCCGTTCTGCCCTTGCCAAATCTTTAGAATTGTCCATTTATGCCCATCTGGTTGATTGGATGGTTGGAGATGCGTGCGAATTCAATCTCTCGCTTCAGCGCCATTTCGTCAGCGTGTTTCTTTTCTTCCAAAGCATGGCGGAGCATCATTTCCCGCTCTTTCAGCGCCATTTCCTGTTGCAACTTCTCCATTTCCAGATCCTTTTGCTGCTGAATCTGAGCCATGTCGTACTCTTGGCGCTTGAGGTCGGCCTGCGCTTTGATGTGGGCGGTTTCTACGTCAGCTTTTGCCTTAACTAGCGCATCAGGTGAAGGTTGCGGCGGCGGGGTCGGTGGTTTTGGTGGTGCATTGTGCGGATCTTTGAAGTACAACTCTGCACCTTTGACACCCATCGCTTTCAATAGCTGCTGTAGTGCCTGATAGATGCAGCCGTGGTCGGCCAGCGGCAAGCCTACTGCCATCGCCTCTTTTTGCATGGCAATCACTGCCTGCCACAGTTGCACCTGCTCGGTCTTGTCACCGCTGCCAAGCCCGACATTGATCGTAACGTCCATTTCATGCGACCACTCACGCGGGTCGAAAGATACCCACTTGTCGCGCAGCTTGATGGTCGCGGCCTTGTCTTGGTTCATGCAGACCAGTTTCAACACCAACTTGAACAGGTCTCGGACGCCAGTTTCTGCGAATATCCGCGCAATCATCATTGTGCGCTTGTCGCCTTTGGTAGTGATCGTCCGGACGCCAGTTGCAGTCTTGTTCAGGCTGTCAGCATCCAACCCCTGGTTGTAGCGCGTCTGGCCTGTACGCAACTCCCGTCTGGTATCCATGAACTCGATGCCCTGCAACGCTTCTGATGAAACATTGGCAATTTCCAGCGGCCCGACTGCTCCAGCTTGTTTGATGCGGACAACGCCGCCGATGCGGTTATTCAGCAGATCGTCGAGGTTTACCTGACCATCGACCGCATAAGTCCGCGGATTGTTGGCGATGTACAGCGAATCAAGATACTGGCGCGCCAGTGCGGTATTTGTAGCCTGAATTGGCGCAACCGGGTCGGCCAGCGCCATGCCGTAGATCGAGTGGGGAATGGGAATCGGCGTCAGCAGGCAGTAATCGGGCTCGGCTTCCTCGTTCTTGAGCGTGATGTTCCCACCACGCAGCACATAGCGCCATTCGGCAATGCCGTCACCATCGTAGTCCGCCAGCACATACCCGGAGAACAACAGCACTTCCTCGGTAGCTTTCTCGGACGATTCATCATCAAAGCGCCATGTTTCGCTGGAATCATCCAGCTTGTCTTTCAGGCTATCACCTGTATCGAGCAGGCTTACATCGTAGTCCAGCACGGAAAACGCCAAACCTTTCTTGATGCCCATCGCGACCAGGTCGGAGCGCATAAAAGGCCTGATTTCGCCTTGAATCGTCGCGTCTGCCTGTTTGGTAGCACGTTTGGAGATAACGAAAGTTTCCGGGCGGACTCCATCAATGACCACGCGCCCATTGCTGCGCCTGATGTTTACCGTCAGGTCAAACAGCATCTTCGGCGGCGGCATTAGCGCTATCTGTTCAGGCGACAGTTGCATCATCGCCTGCTCGCGCATCTGTGCGTCTAGCGGGTCTGGATAGGCGAACTGCGCAACCACCTCAACATCTTGGTTGTCCAGCAGCATTACCAGCCCGTTTTCATCAACCCCGCGATATTCTTCCTTCTTGACGGTTTCTTCCTCGTTCCAGTAGGCGCGGACGATGCCTAACTTCGCCATCAGCGCATCCTTAAACCAAGTGTTAAAGATCAAGAAACCGGGATTCTGCTTGCGGACGATGTAATTAATGTAATCGGTAGCCTGCTGCGCGAATTGCTCGTCATTCGCCCCCACCGGCTCAAACTCGCCCACATTGTCGCCAGCGAGGAATATCTCCAGTAGGTCTGGCATGGCGGATTCAATCGTTTCGAATACGTCCCACGATACAACCTGAGAACGACCTTCGACCTCGTTACCCATTGGCAGGCCGAGGTAATACTGGTAATTGCGCTCTCGGTCCGCCTTGATGGCGGAATCCTGCCACCATACCGCCTGCTGGATCTCGTGATCTACGATCCCATCAAAAGTCGCTTCATCCACTAGACTATCCCCATGTTTCCATAATTGAGTGCCCCACCCCAGTTTTTGTTTGGCGCTTCGTATGCAATCGCCATCAGACCGAACGCATCAGCGCCATGCGACGCCCAATCATGCTCAGGCCCCAGGCCGATATTTCGCGCCTCGTCGCGCTTTTCGTGATACCACCCCAAAGCATCAATCCCTGGCTGCGTCGTGTCAGCGCTAAACCACATCGACGGAAACAGCCGACGACCGGCCTCGATCCGAGCTGCCGCTGCTCCTCTTCCCTGATTCGGCACGACCGTGACCGTGTATCCTGCATCGCGCAACGATGATTCGTAACTGACTGCAAACACTTTGTCCTGCGTTGCGCCATCGTGCGGCAGCCAGATTTGAGCCCTGTCCGGCGTGTATCCTTTCGAGCGCATCCAGTTGATGTGTGACGCCAGCGGTTGCCCTACGGCCTCGTAGTAGTCGAGAACGCGGATTTCTTTGCCCACAAACTGCGCCGCCCACATTGCAAAGGCGTCTGCTCGCGCTCCCGTGCCGCCTATATCGACAAACAGCCGGATGGTCAGCAAAGGGTCGGCTGCTACGCGGCCAATCCTGCCTTCGCTCTTTGCTTTGACGATTGCGCCAGCGTAGTAAGCGCCGGTCAGTACAGCGGCATACTCGCCCTCCCAAATGTGCGGGTATTGCTCCGGCCTTTCCGCCTGGTCGCGCACTCGCTGTCGCTCAAGCTTCGCCGGGAACTTCGGGTTATCCCGCCAGTTCAGCTTAACGATTTTGATTCTTGGGTCAGATGCAGCCCGGTATCTGCTTTCTACCGATGCCGCCTTACGCTTCGGGTTCCATGTCACCCATAGCTCGGCATTCCAGCCGTCGCCTTCTTCACGCAGCGTTGGTTCCAGCGTCTGCCATGCCTGCTCAGTGACCGGCTCGGCTTCATCAACCCAACACAGCAGAATCCGCCCCTTCGACTTGACGCTGTCGATGTTGCGGTCAAGACCGGCAAAGGCAAACCAGATATTGCCGTCCGTGCTCTTGATGTACTTGTCGCCAATCTCGTAGTACGCCAGCAGGAACGGTTCTTCTTCAATCGCCCGTTTGCATTCTTCCAGACTGGACTCGTCCAGCGAGTTCATGAACTGGCGCGCGCACAGTATCTGCCCTTTGATGCCAGCCCTGCCGTACATATAGCCGCGCACCGCCGCCATCTTGGCGAAGCTGCGCGTCTTGCCTGACCCGCGACCGCCGTATGCCCCCCTTACGTCCGCTTCACCCGAAAACACCGGGATCAGCTTGGGCGGCAATTTAATCTGCGCCGTTCCCATCCAAAGCCACTAGCTCGATGCGCTGAACTATCGCGCCGCCATCGTTCCCTGACACCTCAACCTTGTCCTTGAACATCCCCAAGTGCCGACCAATATCAACCAGCGCGCCCTTCTTGTCGTGCATCTTTAATTTGACGCCATCGCGCCCCTGGCTGACTTCCGCGATAGCCGCTGCCGTATCGTCATCAATCTCAGTCGATGACAGCAGCGCGACTGTGTGCTTCAACTCGACCGGATTGCCACCTTCATCATCCTCGGCATGCACCAGTACGGACTCGCCCCACTTGACCGCCCTGCGAATGTCCGCAAAACCAATCTTTGCCAACTCCTTCAGCACCTTGTCTTGCGTGATCTCTGTGCGCTTCTCGCGCGCGGCCATGCGCTCGGTCAGGTATTGCTGGATTTCAGGTTTTTTCAGGAGATCAAACCCCTGCGATCCTGCTGTCTTTTCGCTATAGCCTGCCCGAACTGCCGCCTGCGTTGCGTTCAAGTCAATCAGGTATTCATCAACGAACCGCTTGTGCTTCTCATTGAGAGCAGGCGCACCATTCCCGCCGGCTTTCTTCCCTGCTGCCGGTTTCTTGGTGGTTGCCATATCTCGTCGCCAAAATGAAAAAAGCCAGCGCGCGGCTGGCCCAATTCCCCAAACAAAAACGCCCCGCATTTCTGCAGGGCGCACTTGTGAGGATACTCAATTGAAGCCTATCTTCGACATAAAACGTCGATTCGTCAACATAATTTTGAAATTTGGACTACTCGCCCACAACCCCAGCGGCCTGCAGGTTCGTTTCAATTACCGCGACCGCCGCCTTGTCGTACTGCAGCAGCACGCCGGCAACGCGGCTGGCGTATGCGCTGGCAGACTGCCGGTGAATGCTGCACAGCTTGGCCAAATCCTCGTAGCTGATCCGTTTTGATTCCGGCGTGAAGTACCGGATTACACACGCCGTCCTTGTGATCGCGTTCGCACTGGTGCCGGCAAGCGCTGTTCGGCGCATGTTATCGGCCAGCACCGCGATCGCATTCGCGTATTCCGGATTGTCGCGGTACTTCCGACAGCATGGACTTCCGCACGAACATGGAACGGTTTTCGGCGCGAACCGTGCCATCAGCACCGCCTCGGCCACTTTGCCCAACGCGGCTACCTCGCGCCGGATCATGCCAGCCTGTGCCGCGCCGTCCAATCCAGATAACCCCTTTCCGATGCCGGCGGATGGTGATGCTACTTTCAGCATCAGCGACCGGTCGAACTGCTGGCCGGCGTATGCGAATGCGAACGTCAGCGCATCATGCGCAATGCGAAAAAGCGGGTCGTCTGCCATTGTTTCTCTCCGATCTGTTTCAAAATTTCTCAACTTACCAATCCCATCCGACGCAAAATTCGCTGCGTCTGCTCGATGCCGGCCTGAAAATACGCCAGCATCAGATCCCTGCTCATGCCAACAGGTCGCGGCGCGCGCCCGTCCACTACGTCATGGCAGGCGGAACAGCCGAACGCGGCGCATGTGTCCGGCGCCTTCAACCCCATGCCCTTGCCGTCCGTGTGCTGGTTCGAGTGACACAGAACCGTGGTGTCTGTTCGGAAATTGCAAATGCCTGGCAGCCGGATGGTGCATTCCCGATCCTTTGCCGCCGCCTGAATCTTGGTCAGCGGCTTGCGCTTGGACTTCATCTTGGAGCGTTTCATCGGGGTTTTGCTCGGCTTGAATCCGGATCGCTTCACGCCGCCTCCGTGCCTAGCGTCGCTACGGTAACTGCCACGCCCGGCGTTTGCGCATATCGCTTGCGCGCGGACAGGCTGACTACCTGCACATCGTCATCCCATGTGACCCCGTTCAATCCGTCGAAAATGGCTTTGATCACGTTGTCTGCATCGGGTTTCTTCGTCGGCATGACGGAACCGGCAAGCGCCTGGGCCTGCTTTTTCTTCGACCACGATGCCGGCACCGGCAAGCGAATGTCCAGCACAACATCGACCGGCCCTTGAATCGGCGCCGCGCCAGCCATTGCTTGCTGCCCGGCCAGCGCTACCATGCCTTCATAGCTGGCGGTTTTCTCCGGCGTGTACATGCGCGCAAACCGTCCACCGCGCGTGCTGACTTTTGGCCGGCCTTTCCCGACTGGCGTGCCCGGCACCACAAAATGCAATGTCGTCATGCTTTCCCCGCTCATAGGTTTTTCGCTTCGGCGCGCTTGTTCGCCTCAATCGTGCGCCAGACCTCAATCTTTGCTTGCGCAGAAACGAACTGCCAGCGCAAGGTTTCTTCTGCCTCAACAGCGTCTTTCAGGCCAAGCAAAAGTGCCTGATAGTCGTTATCCGCATACGCCTCGCGCTCTTGCGAAACCGCGCTTGCAAAGCCTTTTTGCTCGGCAATGCGCATCAGCAGCGCCTTCTTGCTCTTGCGGAATTCCTCCAGATACACCCGTTCAGCCCTTGCTTTCGCATATTTCGGCGCGTTGTCACGGATGTAATCCAATGCACGGAAAATGTTGATTTCACTTTCGCCGCTCACGCCACGACCTCCCCGCCGCCCGGAAGCGCGTAAACCAACCGCCCGTTTCTGCGCATCGGCATTGGCTTTTCATTCCCATACCCGTATTGCGGCGCTTTCTTCAACTTCCATCCGCTGCCGAACTCGACGCGCTCCAACTTGACCGGACACAGCAGGTCGCCGTGCCGAAGATGCGGGATCGGCCCCTCGCTGGTGTCGGTCACGCCCGGCCCCATTGCTTCAATTTCTTCGCTCATTTCAGCCCTTTCAGCCGTTCCATTTCTGTCTTGACTTTCTCCGCCCACCGATCCGCGGATTCCTTTCCTTCACGATCCCTAACTTCCCGGTACATCTCGCGCCTTCTATCTGGCGGAGCATTTGCCGCTTCTCTAATCTGGCAGCACTCACGGAATGATTGCGTTAGAGGGCTGTTGACTAGGCACCAGTCGCAGATCACGCCGTCGCCGCCTCAAGCTGGCCTGCCGCATCAACCGCCTCCCTCGCCCACTTCACCGACAAAACAGGCAACTTCTCGCCATTCGCAACCCGCATCAGGATTTTTTCAGCCCAAGCAAGATTCCCTTTCGATTTCGCCGTCAGCGTTCCAGCGCCAAGCTTTTGCAGAATCGCCTTTGCCTCGGCCTTGTCTGCGCTTGTTTTACCCGGCGCTGGCAATGCAGGAGCGGGCGCAACAATCTCAGGCCACGAACCTTTTGCAAGCTCGTCATCCAAAGCTTTCTCCCATCGCGTTTTCAGCGCAGGGTATGACATGCTCAGAATGTCGGACGCCATGCGAGCAGCAGCGAAGAAAATAGCCGGGTGCGACCACGTTCCTACCTTGCCATTCCTTCGCTCCGTCAGACCATCTACCGCCTCGTGGAAGGCAGATGCCGCATCAACCGGAGGACGGCACAGCGCCAGAAACACGTCAAGCGTTGGAGGCCATCCATTTTTCATCATCGTCCGCACGCCGCGCTTCATTTCGTCGCCTGACAAATCGGCCATCTTTCGCGCCCAATGAAGTTTCATCCTCGCCGGGTCAACGCCGCCCCATTGGTCGGAAAATTTCTTTCCAAATGTCATCAACATTTCGTCGAAAAGCTTTTCAATCCATGCCTTCGGAATTGCGTCTTGCGGCCAATCAGTTGAGGTCGATAATTGGGTTACGTTGCTCATCGTTTTCTGCCTTCCCGGTGATTTCGGCTATCCATGCTGCGGTTTTCTCCTGCTTGCTGGCAGATGGAGAAGCTCTTGATGGTGGAGTCCAATCGGATTTGTAATGCTCACCAGTGCCGAAAAATGTTGCAGGTTGCTTGATGTAGTTCGGCTCCGTCTTGGTTGCCTCGACGTATTTCGCGTAGCGGATAACGCCTTGAATCATCTCGTCGTCAGATGCCCCCGCTTTCTTCCTGGCCTTCCACGCCTTGAAAGCATCCTTTTTGCTTGCCCCCGGCCTGCTTGGGTAAAGGCTCCATGCTTGCTCGAACGATTCCGGGTATTGGCCTGTAGGGAGCGAAGCGGACGACGAATCTTCTGAAGGGAATCCGGAATCAGTAATGGGGGAAGGGGAATCAGCCCGGCTCGTTCCGGTTAAGGTTGTGTCTTGTCCGGTGCTTGTCCGGTGCTTGTCTGGTGCTGGTATGGTGCTCCCCGCTTCTTTTTGGTGTGGGTTCTGGTGCTTTGTGAAGTTTGTTATCTGGATATACCCGGTTCCATCCACTTCATATCTCAGGATGAAATCGCGCTTTTGCAGGTCATCCAACAGTGAATCAGCATCGCATGAGTCATACGGCAACACCTCTGCCTTGATGCGCTTTGGCCTATCCTCAAGGCGACCATCCCGGTCGGCAATCGTCCAAAGTCCGATGAAAAGAAGCCGCCCTAGCGGATCAATTTCAGCGAGGTCATCATTCGTGAAGAATGACGGCTTGATGTTTCTTGCCCTAGCCATTGCGCGCCTCCCTTACCAACCGATACCGCCCTACCCTGCTTTCATCGCCAAAGCGGTTTTTGACCGTCATCATTTCCGTGCTGATGGAATGGCCTTGCTGGCGAAGTTCCAGCACCCTTGCGCCCAAACGGGCAACTCCGATTTCTGATATCGCCTCAAGCTGCGTAAGCGGCGCTTTGCGCAGGCGGTCGAGAACTCGTTGGCACTGGCTCATTGTTTTGATCTCCGAAATCACTCGCAAAGCCCGTATGCAGAAGAACAGGCAACTGGCTCAAGAAATGCCAGCATGTCGTACTGCTTCCCGCCGCGTGATGTTTTGCTCCAATCAACGCGAGCGTGAATGTTCAGGTCAGCAAACACTTCGCGCCGGTCGGCCGCGTCATGGGAATCTGTTAAAAACGTCGAAGCGCCGCGCTTGCTGACGCAGCCAACCATGTGCTCCCACTCCGAAATGCGAGCGATATGCTCAGGCCAGCGCGAAGCGATCTCGCGCAACTCCATCTTGCTGACGTTGATACACGGCATGCAGCCGACGCGGTTGCACCCCTGCGAGTACAGTGGGTTCGGGCGCAGGTTCTTGCTGGCGCAATAGTCGAACACCTGCATCGCCGTCCATTCGACCAGCGGACGGAATGCGTACAGTGACGGCCCGATGCGCTCGATCTTCTTCGCGTTGCGGCGATTCAGTGATTCATCGCGGCGCACGCCTTGCCAACTGACAACACGATAGTCAGCATCAATCAAGTCGATCTGAAAACTGACCGCCATGTTGCGCTTCAATTCTTCGGTGCAGAACTGCGCTTTACGGCTAGGGAAACGACCTTTCCATAGGCACAGGTCAAGAAACGGGTTTCCGGTCGGGTGCAGCACTTCCAGCGCGCGGCGCTTGGCTTTGTTGCTCCAGCGCACGCGACGGCCATTCACTCGCCTAGTGCGCTGATCCCGCGCAATAAACCGGCGCTTGGCCGCGATCTGCTCCGAGAAGTCCGCTTTGAGGCGATGGATTGTGATGTCTAGCGCCTGCTCCAAATAGGTCAGGTACTCGTAAACGGCTTGGTGTTCATTGCCCGTGTCGCAGAAGATCGGCACCACGGCCTCGCGTGGGCAACGCTCCAGCGCCAGCAGTAATGTGGCGGCGCTATCCTTGCCGCCAGATACCGAAATGACGTGACGAATGTTATCCACGCGGCACCTCGCTGAAATGCTCGATCTGAAAAACCGTCATCCCGCATGTCATCGCAACGCGCAATTCTTCGGTCGCGCCGCGGCTGTTTTCCCAGCCAGGCAGCAGCACAATGGCGTCGCAGATCAGCATCTGGCGCAGTGCCATACGCATGTACGCCGGCCACGAGCCACACTCTGGCGCTGGATTCTCGGCAGGATTCTGGACGTGATAACTGCGGTCGCGCAGTATTGCCGCCGCAGCGTGAAAGGCCGGGCGGTTGTAATCTGGCAGGCCTGTCATCGGGCCGGATATGTAGAGCCTCATGCGGAACGCTCCCTGATCAACCAATACCGCGCAATCCTGCTCTTGCCGCCGCGCCTGTTTTTCACCGTCACCATTTCAGTGTTGATGATGTGGCCTTGATCGCGCAGGTCGAAAATCCTCCCGCCAAGTCTTGCCACGCCGATTTCCCATGCTTCACCCTGCGTCAGAGGTGCCTCGCGCAATCGCTCTAACACTTGCTGGCATTGGTTCTCTTGCTGGCTTTGGCTCATGCTGCCTCCAAAGCCGGATCGTTTCCCCACGAATCCCATCCTGGCGACCGCTGGCGCGCGAACAGTTCGATGCGCGGCACGTCGCCCAACAGCGCGACAATGCGCTGGCGCGCCTCGTCTGGTTTCTGGCTGTGCGCCATAACCGGGTGCTGGATAACCTGATGCACCGCCGCGCTGACGCGCTTTGGCTTGCCCTTGATGGCCAGCAGACAGATTTCAGCGTTGGCGCGCGTCCAGCTTCCCATGCCCCAAAACAGTGACGGAGCAACCTTGTTGGTTTTTACCCAAGTGAAAGCCGCAGTTTTGTAGGTAAATCCCCACGCCTCGATCAGTTTCAGCGCTTCGGCCATTTGCGGAAAAGTTGCCCACAGGAACAGCGCGCAGTCGTCGGCAGCGATGGACTGGACATCCATCTTGCAAAGATCATCAATCTTGAGCGTGCGATAGTGCCGTTCTGCGCCGCCGCGATGTTTCGATTTGTCGTTATACGACCAAGGCGGATCGGCGTAGATGATCTGGTACTTGGATTGCGGCAGGCTGGTCATGCTTCCCCCGCACAATCAGCACACACCCGCACCCGCTTGCTAGACAGCGGGTGAATCAGCGCCATCTTTGTGCCATAGATTGATGAAAGCCTTGTTCCGCACTTGGCGCAACGGCAGCTTGCGTGCTTGCAGCCTGGCATGGATTGCCTACTTGTTGCTTCGCGGTAGGCTTCGACGGTTGCGGGGTTGTAAATCATGCCGCCCTCCGCGCTAGAGCGATCCCGGTCGGATCTATTGGCATCGGCTTTGTCCAGATGCGATCAATGGTGTTCGGCGTGGCCTTGATGCAGCCGGAAATGGCTTCCAGTTCGTCGCGCAATTCACGCGGGATGACAAACTCGCCATGTGTCGTTCGCGTTACGCCGTGAGCCTGCATTGCGGCAAGGACGTTGTTTCCGCTACAGCGATGATGACCTTTGCGCTGAACGATGAACTTGATTTGCGCCACCGTTGCAGACGGGTTATCGACAATGGCCTGAAGGATTACTGTGCGCTGCTCGTTGGGTATAAGCATCACGCCTCCCGGCAGTACACTTTGAACGTCAGCGCCAGCAATTGCTGCGTCGTCTTGTGGATTTCGTTGGCAATTGCTGTCAGATCAGCTTTTTCCTTGCCGTCGATTTCGTTGTCGCGCACCGCTTCATTGAATCGCTTGGACAGAGCGCCAAGCTGTGAGTACAGGTGATTCCACGTTTCAAGTATGGAGTCGCAGTCATGCTCAATGCTCGGCAGCTTGACGAATGTTCCGCCGGATACTTCAGCTATCGCCTCTGCAAAGAATGTTTTACCCGAAATCTCTTGCATAGTAAGAGCCTCGCGGATAGTGAAAGTTGGCTGGCCCTTGATCTCAAACACGCGGTTATGAATCCATGCCTTTGACTCGATCATCGCCTCTCCCATCGCAGACTCACCACCTTTTGAGGTAATCATCGCTTGGAACGCACGTTTAATTCTTGTCATTGGCATACTGATTTACCTTTGTTGTTTGGTTGCGTGGTTAGTTCGGCTGGCTGATACTGCAATCATGGAAAATTCACTCAGAACTTCGTTGGTTGATTGCGGTCAAAGCTTGTCTGCAAGTTCAGGCCAAATAGTCATCCAGTCGTCAGGTCGGAGTTCTCGGCGGGTAACAGCGCCTCCCGTTGCCGCCTCGATTTTTGAGCAAAAGTGAATCGGCACAGGTCGCGTTCCGTCAGCCCACCGACTGATGTCGGGAGCGTGCGCACATATTTCGCGAGCTAATGCCGCTTGCCGTCCGCGTTCTTGGGATAGGTATTCTGAAAGGTTCATACGCGCATATTAGCCTATGGCTAACGCGCAATCAAGCCTTTTGCGAATGTATTTTTTTAGCCTTCTGCTATTTAATTGCGTGATGAAAACAATTTCTCAAATACACAGGGAAAACCTAGCAACCCTAATCTCGGAAAGCGGAGGGGTTAGCGCTCTTGCGGATAAGCTAGATAGAGGTGCGTCTCAAGTTAGCCAGTGGCTTAACGCTTCCAAGAACTCTGGAACAGGGAAGCCAAGGGGAATACGCTCAACGACATGTAGGTTTATAGAATCAAAGCTAGGCAAACCAGAGGGATGGATGGATGTTGACTGGGATCGAAAGCCAGAAGAAAGCGCGGAAATGTTCGTTGCGAAAGAACTGGCAAGGTTCAAGGACGAGACCGTCAGGGAGGTTTTATTTCTTATCGACTGCTACAGAATGGCAGATGACACAGGCAAGAAAAACTTAATTGACGCAGCCAAGCTTTCTGCCGGGGCTAGCCATATTGCTCCCTTGGTTGCTAACGACAAGTTTTAAGTGTTTTTGCGCCGGGAATTGTCTTGCGCACTGTTCGGCGTAATATCGGAGCATCTCTCGCTTGTCTGGCGTTGTTTGCAACATTGCGCTAACCGTATCCATGATCACCTTGTCGTAAGCAGTATTCATTTTCCCGGGCTGAAATTTAGTGAAACTGAATTGTAACAAGTCGTTACACCGTGTAATGCGGTTAACTGCATAGCATTACACAAAGCCAAGCAGCAATTACAAAACAGCAAACGGTGCGATGATGTTTGATTTTTCTCAACAAACTTGCTTGCAAATGATGCTGCGCCGCAATTTACTGTTTATTCGTACAGTATAGCAAAGCAAGCCGAGAGAATCGTGAATTAATTATTGTCGCTGTTTTTTTATGCAACCTGGTCAAAAATAGCGAGGGAACAGGTGGGGGCGTTACTCAGCAGCAAATCACGAGATGAAACGAAAGCTAACCCAAGCCATCCTGTTATTCATATTTTCCTTTGCGCTCGCGGCCTGCTCCACGATCACCTGCCAACCCGCCCGTGACGATTACGGGCGCATTGCGCGCAGCCGCGAAGCTGTCAGACTTTTCCGCGCATCAACCCCCTGCCCTGCTACCGGCCTGACGAAAGGCGCTTGCCCAGGCTACCACGTTGACCATATCAAGCCGCTTTGCGCCTGCGGCGCTGACGAGCCAGGCAACATGCAATGGCTGTCGAAAGAGGATCACAAGGTTAAGACGAAGGCGGATGTGCGGGGGTGTCGGAGATAGCTGGCTCAACTTTTGCATGTGACTTCCGTTAAAGCAGTCATACGCAATTCACGAATTGGCTGTACTATTTGTTTGGGCATTTCATCGAATTTGACTTAGCTCAACGTGGTTTACTGAGCATAATGCTAAGATTTACCAATTAAATTGTCCTCACATGAGTGATTTTGCCATCGGGGGGAACGTATGAAGCCAACAAATCTTATCCTCAAAATTTACGGAGAAAAAGTAGAAGGGCAATGGGTTCTTGTGTGCCTTGACTTTTCTTTGGCCTCGCAAGCCGACACGCTTGAGGAAGCAAAAAAAAACCTTGAAGATCAAATTAAAGAATACGTATTTGATGCATTGATCGGAGAAGATCGTGAACATGCGCGTGAACTTATGTTCCGGCGCGCCCCGATTAAGTACTACATAAAGTGGTGGTGCGGCGCGTTAAAAGCACGCATCTTCGGGAAAGGCGACAATGGGCAAAGCTCATTCTGCGAGCCAATCCCAATGGCCCCCGCTTAAAATTGAGTAGCGTCTACCCACCTCTAACCTATAAGGATGTTGTTTTCATCCTGCGCAAGCTCGGCTTTGAACCAAGACCGAAAAAAGGCACATCGCATGAGCAGTGGATTGGGAGCAATGGGGGGCGGTTCAGAAAAGTGACTGTAGACGCTCCTAAAGCGCCGTTCAGCCAAATCTTAATAGCCTTCATGGCACAGCAAGCCGGCGTATCAAAAAAAGAGTTCTACGCGCAACTAGAGAAATAAACCAAGCCCGCTTCGGCGGGCTTTTTCATTCCCCGCCCTTCCATTTAATCACAACCCAGGAAGCTGAATTTGACGGCCAGACGGGCGGTGCTCAAGCACTCTGACAACATCGTACTCTGTGCGCGCTCCAGATTCAGTTTGCCACTGCTGAACGCGTACCTCACAAACAAGTACGTCCCCCTTTGCGAATGACACCAAATTCCTGTCAACGCGGCTTATGAAATCCGCATCCAAAATGGACGCATGAATTGTGGCTGCTCCATCGTATAGCCGCCACTTGTTATCTTCCTTGAACGCCAAAGAAACGATAGAAAAAGCCATTTTTCTGACATCATCAAGCAGGACAACATCCGTTTGATGTGGCGATTTGAACCACGCAACCTGATCTTTTGTGATGCGCTCCACTATCTCGCTGTCTGACCCGACAGCAAAAACATCTATCCCATCCTGTGAAACCGGCGACAAAACCTTCTCGAAAGCTCGCCTGACAGAAACATCACGAAGAAGCGTTAGAACATCAATTTCAATTTGCAGGCGCTCGCCATCAATATGCAAAACAGCGACATCGCCTTTTGCCTCAACATTTGTTATCGGCCTCCCACGAATCCAGCGAAGCGCCGATAGCAGCCCAGGCTTACTGCGATATACAAACCCAAGCATCGTAAGGATTGCACCAGCATTAGCCATTGCTGTTGCAGGCTCTGAGGCAAATATATCCTTAATTCGTGTAAGCAAGTCTGTTGCTAGACTGAAATCAATCCCGAAGCACCCGGTCTTAAAGCTGCCTTTAACATTTACTTGCGGAGTGATCTGGTTGCCGTAAAGCGCTTTTGTAGCCGCCTCAAGCAAATCTCCAACTGACAGCAGCGCAGGCGCAAGATCGCGCACATCCATTTCGGATGACGCTAACGCCGGGCCATCGTATGTGATTCTGAAATTGGCTTTCATTCGCGAATTTTAACGCCCAACAGCAATTTGCGCATTGACCTCAGACAACAGCCTATTTCTCAATCTCAATCCTGATCTTGCCCTTCTCGTGGCGCTCGACCAGCTCGCGGATCAGATCGCCGTCTGAGTAGGTGGATAGCGGTCGATCTTCTAGCACAAAGCTCTCGACCAAGCGGTAAACAATCTCCGCATTCTTAGACCGGCCTGAGCTTGCCATTGCAGAGTCAATCCTCGTACTCAAGGCTTCAGGGAGCCGAAGGCCAAACGGCGCTATATCTCTCATTTTCATAGCGCAAGTGTAAGCATTAGCTATTTTCTACAATAGCTACACGGTGTAGCGGCAAAAACACGCCAATCACGAAAATAATTCGCCTAAAGCTAAAATTAGTTCTTGCGCTTGCTTTAGCTTTTGGCTAATATACATCCATCGAAACGCAAAACGATGGAGGCAATGATGAGTACCGAGATCGAACACAAGCTGCTCAATGAGATTCACCCGCGTTTGCGCAACATTGTTGAAAAACGATTGATGACGGACTGCTGCCCGTTCGATCGGTCAAATTGTGCCGAGGCGATGAGCGAGCGAGTGGAAAGCAAAGAGTTTGCGGATTTTTGCCGCGCCCTGGCAGATGGAGAATCGCTGATTGCCTTAGAAAAAGGGCGTGAAATCACGATTGATTACTGGGTGACATGGGTAGTCAACCACGAACAGCGCATCGTTGAAAAGGATTTCGAGGATGTGCGTGTGAGCCGTGCTCTTGAGTCCAGCGTCAACATTGATGGCGCATGGCAGCTTCCGAAGGTGGCGGCATGAAAGAAATCATCTTTTCGTGGACTGGCGGCATTGCTATTGCCTGCATCGTGTTCGGCGCATTGCACATCACCAGCGTACAGGGAGCCAGCGAGGAAGAACGCGCCGAGGCTCACCGCGTAGAAACGCTCCGAGCCGCCAAGCTCAAGGCTCGGAACGAACGCCGGATTGCCGAAGCGAAGGCAATCGAACAAGCCAATCGGATGATGTCCCCGATTGCTCAGGCAACAGTTTCTCTCTCTCAGTAGTTACTCATAACCCTAGCTGGTGTGGGTTAACGCCAGCGGCACGGGGCTTAACCGCTGACCGTGAGAAGTGCGCAGGGCTGTTTTTTTCATTGTTATCTCCTTTGAAGTGAGCGCGGCCACTGGCGCTATATCCAGTGGCAACAAGCAAGGCGGTTGCCGGAAAGCCCGGAAACGATTGCAACCTAATAGGTTCCAAGCCAGCCGCCTTCCTTGTTGGCGTAGCTCAAATAGAGTCCTTGCGGTTTAAAAGGGGGTTGCTGGCCAATCCAGCCGTCAACACATAGCGCTGCATCCGACGCCACTCGATAGAGCGAGAAATATCGGATGACCAACACAGAGCCGGATTTTCAGGTGCCGACACACCTGACTTGTCGGAGGGGAAGGTGAAGCAAGGCGAGTTTTGCCAAAGCGACGTACCGAAGAAGTCCGGCTCTGTGTTGGTGAATGCGCAGGCTGATGCGCTAAGCGTGAGGTGACGATGGATGAAAGACCGGCAACCCATGACGGCCTACAGCAATCCATAACGACGAATGGGGTCATCAAGCCGGAGAGCAGCACCGGCCACCAACAAGCGAGCCTGAACGCTCACAGTGCCCAAGTCGGACTTGGTTAAAGCCGATGACCACCGGGAAAGACCGGCCCGAACAACCGGCGCGATGCGCCCGAAAGGAATGATATGAGCGAAGAATCTTTAGCAGTTGTCCAGTCAGGGAAGCCGTCATTTTCGCTGGCGCCGCGCGATCTGGATCAGGCATTGAAGTTTGCCGACATTATGGCGAAATCCAGCATTATCCCGAAAGACTTTGCTGGCAACCCAGGCAATATTCTTGTTGCTGTCCAATGGGGCATGGAACTCGGCTTGCAGCCAATGCAGGCAATGCAGAACATCGCCGTAATCAATGGACGCCCTTCCCTTTGGGGCGATGCGGTCATCGGCTTGGTGCGGTCGTCGCCGCTGTGCGAGTACGTCATTGAAGAACAGACAGAAAACCAGTCTATCTGCCGGGTGAAGCGCCGAGGTGAGCAGGAACAGGTGCGCATCTTCACTGACGATGATGCGAAAAAGGCCGGGCTACTCGGCAAACAAGGTCCGTGGACGCAATACCCGAAGCGCATGCGCCAAATGCGCGCTCGCTCTTGGGCGTTGCGTGACGTTTTCCCTGATGTGCTGCGCGGTATGCCGATTGCCGAGGAAGTCATGGACATGCCAGAAAAGGACATTACGCCGCCACGGCAACAACCGGCGGCAATAGAAGGAAAACCAGCCTACCCGCAGGAAGCATTCGATACCAACCTGCCGAAGTGGTCTGCGCTAATCAAATCCGGCAAGAAAACCGCCGACGAAATCATTGTCACCGTCGCAAGCAAGGCCACGCTGACCGACGCGCAAAAAGCAGCCATCCATGAAGCCGCGAAAAAGCCGGAAGAAAAGACCGGCGCACCGGCAGACAAGGCATCCCCTGCCCTGATCGAAAAGCTGAAAGACATGGCGGCTGACATTTCGGTGCCGTTGTCCGAAGTCTGCGACCACATTGGCGTTTCGTCGCTCGATGGCATCACGGTAGAGCAGGCTGAAAAGGCGCTCAAATTCCTGAATGGAGATAACTGATCATGGAAATCCTTGACCTGCAACAAGGCAGCGAAGAATGGCTGGCCGTTCGCGCACAACGCTTCACCGGCAGCGAGGCAGCGGCGATGCTTGGCCTGTCGCCGTACCAGACGCGCAGCGCACTGCTGAAACAGAAAGCCACCGGCATTGCGCCGGAAGTATCGCCAGCACAGCAACGCCTGTTCGACCGTGGGCATGCCGTTGAAGAACTGGCGCGCCCTATGGTCGAGGCCGATATTGGCGACGACCTGTTCCCGACGACCGGCACGCTGGAAGTTGACGGCTTGCCGCTGCTGGCCAGCTTCGACGGCCTGACGATGGACGAGGCGATCACATGGGAGCATAAACTCTGGAATGAATCACTGGCGCAAGCGGTTATCGCTGGCGAAGTTCCGGATTCCCACTGGCCGCAGCTTGAGCACGGTTTGCTGGTGTCCGGCGCTGAAAAGTGCCGCTTCACTGTATCGGACGGCGAAGAACGAAAAGTGGACTTCTGGTACAAATCCGTGCCGGAGCGCCGCGCGCGCCTGATTGCCGGATGGAAGCAGTTTGCCGCTGACTTGGCGAACTATACGCATGTGGAAGTGGTCGAGCAGCCTAAGGCGACCACGATTGAAACCTTGCCTGCAGTGTCTGTCCAAGTGGAAGGCCGCGTCGTGGCCAGCAATCTTGCCGATTTCAAGACGCATGCCGCCGCATGGATTGCCGCCATCAACATGAACCCGGAAACGGATCAGGATTTCGCGGACGCGGAACAACGCGTCAAGGATTGCGAAGCGGCAGAGAAGCGGCTGGATGCAGCTAAAGAACAAATCCAGTCGCAGGCAGCCTCAATTGATGAAGTATTCCGCACCATTGATGCAGTCAAGGCCGAACTGCGCAACACCCGCCTTGCGCTGGATAAGGCGGTCAAGAGCAAGAAGGACGAGAAGCGCACCAAGATCGTACTGGCATCCAAAGAAGCATTGGCGGTGCATGTGATGACGCTGAATCAGCGCATCGGCAAGAACTACATGCCGTTTGTCGGCGGAAACTTTGCAGAGGTCATCAAGGGCAAGAAGCTGCTATCCAGCATTCAGGATGCCGTCGATACCGAACTGGCACGCGCAAAAGCGGCGGCGAATGAAGTTGCCGACCGCATCGAGGCCAACATGAAGCTGCTGGCGGAACACGCCGACCACGCGTTCCTGTTCGCGGACGAAGCGCAGCTTGTACTGAAAGACAACGAATACGTCCAGTTGGCAATCAATCAGCGTATTGCAGACCACCAGCAAGCCGCCAAAGCGAAAGAGGACGAGGCCGCGCGCGTGGAAGCCGCGGCAACGGAGATCGGAAAACTGATCTCTCCGGTCACGATTCCTGCTGTCGAGAATCGTCAGGCCAAAGGCGACCCGACAATGAAACTCGGCGTCATCAATGCACGGCTTGGCTTTTCGGTAACGGCTGAGTTCCTTAAGTCGCTTGGATTTGAGGGCAAGAAAGTTCAAAACGCCTGCATGTTCCATGAGGAAGATTTCACCCTTATTTGCGCTGCGCTGGTGCGGCATATCGAAGGCGTATGCCAGAAAGCGGCAGCCTAACGATGATGCAGCAGCAAGCAAGGGAACTCTGCCGAGTATTCATGCTGTATGTAGCTCGGCAGATTGAACAGGAAAAGACAAAAAATGAGCAGAAAAAGGACATTCAGCGCACCGGCATCGCAGGAGAGAATCAAGCGAATCGTTGACCTGCTTTCAGACGGCAAGAAGCGCACAACAGGCGAGATTGCAACTGAATCGAACTCGGCGCTGACAACGGCGGTTGAGTACGTCAAGAAATTGCGCGCAGATGGAGTTATCAGGATCAGCGGTTTCCGCAAGAATAAATACCCGCTTTACTCGCTAGGCAACGCGCCGGATGCAAGGAGGAAGCCAAAACAATCGTGCGCGGTTGTTTCGGCCAGGTATTACAAGAAAAAGCGGAAAGACCCTGAATTCATGCTGGCGGCATGTATGCGAATGAGGGCATATCACACTAAGCCGAAATCAAACCCAATGGACTGCTGGATACCGAGGGCAGCATGAAGCCATACGGATGCCACAACCGCCCTGCCATGACAGCCGAAACATACCCGGCTCAGGACGGCCATGTGTACCTGGATGACGAAACAAGGGCGCAACGAGTAACTCAGATTAAGCATGTAATGACCACCGAATGCCAGTACAGCAAGCAAGTAAATGACTTGAGATGCGCAGACTGCCGGTGGAACCAATGGAGAGAATAAGCATGGCATCAATCAACAAGGTCATCATCGTCGGCAACCTCGGACGCGATCCGGAAACCCGCTACACCACTGGCGGCGATGCAATCGCCAACATCGCGGTTGCGACTTCTGACCGCTGGAAGGACAAGGCGACAGGCGAGCAGAAGGAAGCGACCGAATGGCACCGTATTTCCTTCTTCGGCAAGCTGGCGGAAATCGTCGGCCAGTATCTGAAGAAAGGCAGCCAGGTTTACATCGAAGGCAGGTTGCGCACGCGCAAGTACACCGACAAAGACGGCATCGAGCGATTTGCGACCGAAATCATCGCGGACACGATGCAGATGTTGGGCGGTCGTGGAGATACCGACAGCGCCCCGCGTCAAGCTGCGCAACCGGCAGCGCAGCGTCCGCAGCCTGGCGGCGGCTTCCCGGACGACGATATTCCGTTTCGCGCCCTTCCTTCCACATACGCAATCTAGGATCAACAATGAATCTCATCAAAAACGCATTGATTTACAAAATCGACCTTCCTAACGCAGACGCTTTGCGCAAGCACTTTTCTGAAAAACAATTTACGGAGATCGGGGCGTGTGACTACTGCGCATACGGATTCGTGCCATGTCAGGAAGGCGACTTGGTATCGGTGTTCAACGGCGGCATCGCGTTTTCAGTTCGATATGACCAGAAAATTCTGCCTGCATCCGTCATTAACACCGAGGTCAACGAGCGCGTGAAGCGCATCGAGGAAGCTGAAGGAATCCGTGTAGGACGCAAGTGGCGCAGAGAGATCAAGGAAATGGCGATTCCGGAACTGCTGGCGAAATCGCATGTGGCGACCAAGATTATTACCTCGTTCTACCACAGGGAAACTCGCACGCTGATCGTTCCTGTGTCGAGCAAAAAACTGGCCGGCGTCATCGCCGGGCTGTTAGTTCAAGCAGTTGGCGCAGCCAAGACCGAAACGATCAACGTGTCGGATGTGAAGGGTGGGCTGACGACGCGGCTGCGCACATACCTTACTGCGGAGGACGATAGTGCGATGACAGCGTTCGGTTCATTCGCGCTGAATCCAGACGTTTGGCTGAAGGGCGAAGGCGGCAAGGTGACGTACCAGATTGCATCCATCGACAACGGAAGCGAGGGGATTGTCAATGCAATTGCTGCCGGCCTGAAGGTCGATGCCGTCCGGCTTGGGTTCGTCGGTGTGTCATTCAAGCTGACCAGCGATTTTGCGCTCAAGGGCGTGAGGTTCTCTGACACAGAGCCGCAGGAGCATCAAACATCGGTCGATGAGTGGATGCACGAGGCATCGGTGCAGACGCTCCAAGTTGTGAGCGCGGTCGAAGAACTCTGCCGGCTGTTTGATTACCAGGTGGCAGCATGACCGACAAACACACGCCTACGCCGTGGCGCGTTGCAGAGGACGCTTTCGACAATGATGGTATGCCAGAGTCAGTTATTCGTGGACTCGATGACCGTGCCGCAATCGCCGTCACGCTCGATTTTGGGGAAAATAACCCAAGCATGCGAGAAGCCAACGCCCGGCGCATTGTGGCCTGCGTGAATGCCTGCGCAGGCAAGACCGATGAAGAAGTGCGGCAGCTACCCGAAGTGTTGCGCGGCTATCACAATGCGCTGGAGAACGTGGCACAGCAGCGCGATGAATTGCTGTTAGTCATGACCCGCGCCGCCGCAAAACTTGAATCTGACGGCGACGAATGGGGAGCTGCAGATGAACTCCGCAAGGCCATCGCCAGCGTGAAAGGTGAAGCATGAAAGAGCGCCCAATCCTATTCAACGGCGCGATGGTGCGCGCAATTCTGGACGGCCGCAAGACGCAGACGCGGCGGATCGTGAAGCCGCAACCGCAAATGGTGACTGACCGATCAATCAAGCCGTGGAGTGGCGATCAAAAATCGCTACTGGAATTGCTACAGCAAACCGGCAGGAATTGCCCACACGGCCAGCCCGGCGACCGGCTTTGGGTGCGGGAATCAATGCTGTTTGACCCAGACCAAGGATGGCGCTACAGCGCTGATGGCTGCGACGTTATAGATGAAGGATACGGGAAGTCCAATCAGCGCTGCCCATCTATCCATATGCCAAGATCATGCTCCCGCATCAATCTGGAAATCACAAGCGTCCGTGTCGAGCGATTGCAGGACATCAGCGAGGCCGACGCGAAAGCCGAGGGGTTCTCGCCGTGCTTTTCCAATGATGGCGACCAAATTGAATCTGCTGCCGGGGTGTTTCTGCATGAGTGGTGGAGCATTTATGGTGAGGATTCAGTGAGGGCAAATCCGTGGGTATGGGTAATCGAGTTTCGGAGGATTGAGGCATGAAATCCAAAATCGAATGGACTGATTCAACATGGTCGCCGGTGACCGGCTGCACTCCGATCAGTACAGGCTGCCAGAACTGCTACGCGAAGCGCGAGGTTGAAAGCCGCTGGTCGAAGAATCCGAAATCAGTGTTTTTCGGGCGGGAGTTCTCGGATGTGCAGTGCCATGAGTCCGAACTGAGCAGGCCGCTTCACTGGAAAAAGCCGCGCAAGATTTTTGTGTGTCCGCGTGCTGACCTGTTTCATCCGGATGTGCCGTTCGAGTTCATCGACCATGTGTTTGCGGTCGTGGCGCTGGCTCCGCAGCACACATTCCAAGTGCTGACCAAGCGCGCGGATCGGATGCACGAATACCTGACGTCAAAGAACCGGCATGATCCTATTATCGACGCGATGAATGCCATGTTTAACATTCGCGCTGCTGCTTTGAAATGGCCTCTGCCGAACATCTGGTTCGGCATCACCGCCGAAAACCAGCAGGCCGCAGATTCACGCATCCATCTGCTGCTGCAATGCCCGGCTGCCGTGCATTTCGTGAGCGTCGAGCCGATGGTGGGGGCGGTTGATATTCGCCGACACCTTCTGAGCACCTACGACAAGGCGGCGCATGACTTCCAAATGCTTCCCGGGCTGGATCGCACCGATAAGCTGGATTGGGTCATCTGCGGCGGCGAATCCGGCTCACGCGCACGACCAATGCATCCCGACTGGCCACGTTCGTTGCGTGACCAGTGCGATGAGGCTGGTGTGCCGTTCATGCTTAAGCAGTGGGGAAAGTGGAAGCCATACGTCAACGAGAGCCACTACACGCACTGCGGCGATGAAAAGCAACCGCATGCGTGGGTTGACTCAGAAACTGGCGACAGCGGTCTGTGCTGGATCGTTGACGATGATGGTTCGTGGTCAAACCACACCGGCAATCCGCGATGTGACGCAGAAGGGAATGCGGCCTCAACCGTCGCCGTGATGGGTAATTGGGCGCGCGAGGCTGACCGCTTGCTCGACCTCGTGCTGCATGACGAATATCCGAAGGGGGAATGATGGACACATCATGCAAGAAATGCAAAGCCGCGATTACGCCGCCGCCAAAGCCCAAAGGCACCAGCCCTATTGCAACAATGAAAATGACGATCACAGGCTATCGCTGCGAAAAATGCGGCCATTGGAACGACTTAAAACGCCGCAAGGGATTTGCTGAATACATGGAGAAACGGGCATGAGCATCGAGGGAAAACTGAAATCGCATATCGCACGCAAAGAACACCGTTGCGACGAGTGCGGCAGGAAGATCCCAGCGGGGGCGCGGTACTGGCGCCGGCATACAGAACACGACATAGACCACCGGGAGCATACGAACTGCGCCGACTTCGAGCGCGAGCCGGTGTTGCATCCGGAGTTCAACACGAATAGGGGTTTGAAATTATGACCGACGACCAAATAGCCGACATCCTCAACTGGCCAAAGGGAGAAACAGACGGCAACCTATTCTCTCGCGTGCGGAATGTCGCGGCTGCGGCACGGCGGCAGGCGCTGGAGGGAGCTGCGAAGGTTTGCGATGAAGAAGTCGCCATTCGAACGGACGCAGGATTGGCTGCTGACGAAAACAGCCCGGCCAGAGATAGGTGCATGTCGGCAGCGAAGGCCGCATTGAATTGCGCCGCCGCCATCCGGGCAGTGATTGATGGACGCTGATCTTGTGAACCAAGAAGGATAACTGATGTCAAACCTGACACTATCAAGCGAAGAACTTGAAAATCTGACTGGTTATAAAATGCCATCGTGTCAAGTTAGATGGCTCAAAGAACGGCACTGGCGGTTTGAGCTTTCCCGCGCAAACCGGCCTCGTGTTGCGCGTGAGTATTACCTGATGAAAATGGGTGTCACCAAATCGTATGACGCACCGAACGAGCCTAACTGGGGCGCACTAGCTGCGGGGTAAATCATGGGTCGAAAGCGCAAAACAGACACACACTTGCCGCCAGGCATGTATGCCACTCACGGCAAGCGGTTCGACACCTACTACACGTTCATTCAAGGGAAGCGCATCAACCTTGGTCATGATCGGAAAGAGGCAGGAAAGGCGCTCAAGGCACTGAAAACCGGCGAGCCAGCAGAAAACAGCATCGAGGATATGTGCCGGAAATTCATCAAGGCACAACGGGTATTGCTAGCCGATGGCGACAAAAACGCCCTATCGAAAGACACCATCAACGAATACGAAACATCGCTGACAAAGTGGGTTTGCCCCGTTTTCGGCCACATGAACGCACGCGAGTTCAAGCCGACGCATGCCGCTCAGTACCTTGAGAAGATGCGGGAAATGGGAAGGCCGGTGCGCGCCAACCGTGAAATTGCCGCTTTAGGATCGGCCTTCAACTATGGCATGCGGATGGGCATGGTGGATATGAACCCATGCCACGGGGTCAAGCGAAACACGGAAAAGCCCCGCACCCGCCTTCCGACCATTGCCGAGGTCAACCAGTTAATCCAGGCCGCAAAGGCCAAGGGAACGCAAAGCTACATGATCGCGCTGATTGGGGTAATGGTGGCTGTGACCGGCCGCCGCCGCGCGGAAATCCTGCGGCTTCGCGTGTCAGACCTCAAGAACGAGGCCGGCATTACGGTCATGGACGCAAAAACAAAGCCCGGAGAATCCGAGCGTACCTATCTGGTGGAATGGACGGACTTCTTGCGCCAGCTTGTTCAGGAAGCGATCTCACTGCCGCGTAAAGTCGGATCGTTGTATGTGTTCAGCAACCGCGACGGCCAGCCATACACTGACCAAGGATTCAAAGGGATGTGGAACCGAGTGATGCACGATTTTGAAGATGCTGGCGGGGAATGGTTCACGGCACACGATCTGCGTGCGTTGTATGTTTCCGAGAAAACGGAGCGAGGCGAGAACCCGGAAACGCACAAATCAGAAGCAACAACGCGGCGAGTCTATGACCGTCGCCGCGTTGTAAAAGTGAAGCCAATGGCATGATTTTGTAGTGATTCAGAACTCCGTTTTTTTACAAAGTTTTGAAGTATTTTACAAAATCGAAGTGCCTTCTTGCGAAAACACTAGGAAAAATGGGGTGGCTGATGGGGATCGAACCCACGACAACAGGAATCACAATCCTGGACTCTACCAACTGAGCTACAGCCACCAAAGATTCCCTCAACCGGGGAACTTGCAATTATACCGAAAACCAGGCCATGCTGACAAGCGTTATGCTATCAATGCTTGAGCAAGCCGTTCACCCGAACCAAATCTTCTTCCTTCAGAGTCCCGGCGGCAGATTTCAGCTTCAGCCCATTCATGATGGCATCATAACGAGCTTTGGCCAGATCCTTGCGGGTTGAATACAGTTGTTGCTGCGCATTCAGCACATCAATGTTAATGCGCACCCCGACTTCATAACCGAGCTTGTTCGAATCGAGTGCCGACTGGCTGGATACCTCTGCCGCCTCGAGCGCCTTGACCTGCGCCAGACCGCTGGTCACGCCAAGGAATGCCTGCCGTGCGCCCTGCGCCGCGCTGCGCCGGGTGTATTCGAGGTCGTTGCGCGCCTTGTCTTCCAGCGCAATTGCTTCGCGCACCTTGCTGCTCACGCCCATGCCGGCAAACAGCGGAACCGTCCATTGGACACCAATCGAATTGGTAAAACCGCTGCCGCTAACATTCGCACTGCCCGGCCCGGTGTATTCGGTATTGCTACGCTTCGCCACCAAATCGACTGTCGGCAAATGGCCTGCGCGCACCCTGGATATTTCACGTCTGGCGATTTCCAGTGCCAGTTGCGCCCCAATCACACCGAAGTTTTGTTTTTCAGCATAGCCAACCCATGCATCGATTTTCATCGGATCGGGCGCGCTGATTGTGATACCTGTTCGCAACGGTGAAAGATCGCCTGGCACTTTGCCGATAATCTGATGCAATGCATTGCGCTTGACCTCCAGATCATTGAGGCCGGCAATTTCCTGCGCCACGGCAAGATCGTAGCGCGCCTGCGCTTCATGCGTGTCGGTGATGGTGGCCGTACCGACTTCAAAATTGCGCTTGGCGGAGGCAAGCTGCTCGTTGATGGCCGCTTTTTGCGCCTGCACAAACGTGATCACGTCCTGTGCCGCCAGCACGTCGAAATAGGCCTGCGCGACGCGCACGACCAGATCCTGCTGTGACTGAGAAAACGCTGCTTCGCTGGCGGCAGCCACCAGTTTTCCTTGCCGGTATTGCTGGATATTCGCCCAGTTGAACAGCGGCTGCGTCAGCGCAATCGCATAAGTATTGGCGTTATAGCGCTGAATGTTTTCCGGCTCAATGCGGGTGTAACTGCCGGAAGCGCCAACTACCGGCAACAAGCCCGACAATCCCTGCCATTCCTTTTCCTGGCCAGCGGCAAAGCTGGCACGTGCACTTGCATACTGCGCATCGTTGGTCAGCGCTTCCTTGTACACCTGCAGCAAGTCGGCCGCTTGTACGTTCAGTGAAAGAAAAGCGCCTGCAATCAGCGAGGCGACGAGCGATTTGCGCATGATGTTCTCCGCAATGATATCTGCTTGCTCACAAATATATGATCTGCCATGTTCACAGCCGAAACAGCGGCAAAGGCCTCACCTGCCGCAACGGTTTGATGCATGTATCGAATAGTGTCGTTGTTTCGTAATCCGAGTCAGAAATGCGTGTAACGAGCAAGGCTGACATTACTGGCGCAGTGCCAATAAACGCCGCAATCCGCCCGCCGATCTTGATCTGTTTCAGGAATGACTCCGGCAATGCCGGCAACGCGCCGGAAATGACGATGATGTCGTGCGAGTCGCCTGCATCACACCATCCTTGCGCACCATCCCCCAGCGCCACCTCGACATTGGCAACTCCATAGTCCGCCAGATTCTTTTCGGCCAGCTCCTTGAGCGCAGGCTCAATCTCGACCGTATGCACATGACGCGCACGATGCGCCAGCAGCGCCGCCATGTAACCCGAACCAGCGCCGATCTCCAGCACGTTTTCATGGCTCTTGACAGCCACCGCCTGCAAAATCCTCGCTTCACACAGTGGCGTCAGCATGTTTTCGCCGCACGGCAGCGGTATTTCAATATCAGCAAAAGCCAGATTGGCAAAGGCAGGCGGCACAAAATGTTCGCGCCGGACGACCGTGAACAGATCCAGCACTTCCTGCGCACAAACGCCTGCGGGACGAAGCTGCTGTTCAATCATATTGAAACGGGCCTGCTCGATATTCATTCCTGAAGTCCCGAAGAGAGAAAGCCAGCGGACATTCTATCAAATGCCATCCTGTTCCTGCTGCTGTTTTTCGCCAAACCACTTGCGCTTGCCCCACTCGGCCCAGTCATCCAGATAGGTATACAGCACCGGCACGACGACCAGCGTCAGGAGCGATGACGTGATAATGCCGCCAATCACCGCTTGCCCCATCGGCGCGCGCTGTTCCGAACCTTCCGCCATGCCGAATGCCAGCGGCACCATGCCGAAGATCATTGCCAGCGTGGTCATCAGGATCGGGCGCAACCGCACGTCGGCCGCCTTCAGCAGCGCTGCGGCACGCGTCATGCCTTCCTTGCGCGCCTGATTGGCGAAATCGACCAGCAAAATCGCGTTTTTCGTCACCAACCCCATCAGCATGATGAAACCGATGATCGAGAACATGTTCAATGTCGAACGGAAAAACAGCAATGCCAGGAACACGCCGATCAGAGTCAGCGGCAGCGACGACATAATGGCAACCGGCTGCAGGAAACTGCCGAACTGCGATGCCAGAATCATGTAAATGAAAATAATCGCCAATAGCAGCGCTGATACCGCATAGCCGAACGATTCGTTCATGTTCTTGGTCGCTCCGCCAACTTGGAAGCGATAACCCGGCGGCAATTCCATCTGCGCCAGTGTCTGCCTGATGTCGGCACTCACCTGCCCGGCGGAACGGCCAACCACGTTGGCCGACAATTCAATTTCCCGGTTCAGGTCGCGCCGGTTGATCTGGTTCGCGCCCAGCGATGGCACGATGTTCGCCACCTGCCTCAAAGGTACCATCCTCGTCGTTCCGTCCGCATTCTGCTGTGAGCTGGCGATCATCAGTCGCGACAGATCGTCGATGTTGACGCGATCCGCCGGCGACAGGCGCACCTTGACGTAATAGTTTTCATCGTCCGGCCCGCGCCATGTGCTCGCATCCTCTCCAGCCAGGAACGGTCGCAATGCGGTGCCGATCTGCGCCACGCCTGCGCCAAGATCCGCGCCCAAATCACGCTTCGGCTCGATGGAAATCGTCGGCTTTTCCGCCTTCAGGCTGGAATCGATATCCACTATGCCGGGTATCGCGCGCATCCGCCGCTGCACTTCGTCCGAAATCGACGCCAGCTGCTTCAAATCGGCTCCGAGCACGCTCAGGCGAATCTGCTTGCTATCGCCACCGACACCATCAAGCGATCCGATATGCGTGATGGTGATGCCAGCGATTTGCGACAGCCGTTCACGTATCGGCTGCGCCATGTCGGTCGTGCTGCGCTCACGCTGGTTGCGCGGCTTCAGGCGCACGAACACCGAGGCGTAATTCTTGCCCTGCAATGAACCGGTGTTGATGCTGGCATAGGTATCGAGCACTTCCGGAAACTCACGCAACACGGTTTCGACCTGGCGCGCCTTACTTTCCGTCAGTTCGAGCGAGGACCCGACCGGGGTATTGAAGGTGACGCCAGTTTCGGAATAGTCCGCCTGTGGCACGAACTCCGAACCAATCAAGCCGCTGGCCGGCATCGCCAGCCCGATCACAAACGACGCCGCCGCAATCACCATCGTCATGCGGCGATGTTCGAGCGACCATTTCAGCAGCACCTGATAGGTATCTGACAGCCATTGCACCAAACATTCAAACGCCGCCAGCACGCGCCCGATGGTTTTTTCATACCAGCCATCGCGCTTGCCGCCTTCGCCATGCGTATCCGGGTCGGGCCACACCGACGATAGCATCGGGTCGAGCGTGAATGAAACGAACATCGAAATCATCACCGCCACCGTGACCGTGATGCCGAACTGGTGGAAGAAGCGGCCGATGATGCCGCCCATGAAACCGACAGGCAGAAACACGGCCACAATCGAAAAGGTCGTCGCCAGCACCGCCAGCCCGATTTCAGCGGTGCCTTCAAGCGCAGCCGTCTTGTGATCCTTGAACCGGCCATCGACCTTCATGCCCGCATGGCGAACGATGTTTTCACGCACGACGATCGCATCGTCGATCAGCAAACCAATGCACAATGACAGTGCCATCAGCGTGATCATGTTGATGGTAAAACCGAACGCATACATGAACAGGAAGGTGCCAATCAGCGCAATCGGCAAGGTCAGCCCGGTGATCACGGTCGAGCGCCATGAATTCAGGAACAGGAAAACGATCAGAATGGTCAGCACCGCGCCTTCGAGCAGCGTGCTACGCACGTTATCGACACCGACGCGAATCTGCCGCGAACCATCCCGGATTACCTCAACCTTCACACCTGGATACAGCGTCTTCAACTGCGGCTCCAGTTCCTTGATGGCCATTATCAGGCCATCGGTCACGTCGATCGTGTTCTGCCCCTGCGCCTTCAGGATGTCAAGCGCCAGCGTGCGCTTGCCGTTATACAGCGCAAGGCTTTCCTGCTCTTCCTGCCCGTCGACAATGGTCGCCACCTGCGACAGGAATACCGGCTGAGATCCCCGCCGCGCGACGATGATGCGGCCGAAATCCGCCGGATTCTTGATCCGCCCCTGCACCTGCACCACCTTTTCGTTTGCCAGCGAACGCACCGCCCCCGCCGGCAACTCCTGGTTTTCATTGCGCACCGCATTGATCACCTGCTCGACGCCGATGCCCAGCGACTCCATTTCGCGCGGCTTGACGTAAATCTGGATTTCGCGCTTGATGCCGCCAACCAGCGTGACCGAACCAACGCCGCGCACATTCTCCAGGCGTTTCTTCACCACCTGATCGGCCACCGTGGTCAAATCGCGAAAACTGCGCTGCTTGACGCTTTCATCGTTGGTGACCGAAATCGAGAAAATCGGTCTGTCTGCCGGGTCATAGCGCGTGACTTTCGGTTCCTTGACTTCCTTGCGGAACGAAGACTTGACCAGCGCCACCTTTTCGCGCACATCCTGCGCCGCCTGCGCCGGGTCAACCGTCAGCACGAATTCGATAATCACTACCGACATGCCCTCGTACGAGCGCGACGTCAGGCTGTTGATGCCATTGATGGTATTCACCGACTCCTCGATCTTGCGCGAGATGTCAGACTCAACCGATTCGGGCGAAGCGCCCGGATATTCTGTCTGCACCACCACCACAGGAAAAGTTACGTCGGGAAACTGGTCAACACGCAGGCGCTGGTACGAAAACAGCCCAAGCACCAAAAGCGCAGCCATCATCATGGTCGCAAACACCGGATTGTTGATGCTGACGCGGGTAAACCACATGTTTTACTTGCCCGCTGTGGTTGATGCTTCAGACGAAGCAGCAGTTGGCACAACTGATGCCGGTTCGGCTGGTTTGGCAAACCGCACCGGCGTGCCGCCGAGCAAGTTACCCAGGTTCACCTTCACGACTTGCGCCCCCTTTTCCAGCCCGCTGATGATCTCCGCTGCATTGCCCTCGCCATCGTCGCCGCTGATACCAACCGTCACTTCCTTCGGCACCAGTTTATCGTTTTCGATTGCATACACGATCGGCTTGCCAGCTTCGGTCTGAATCGCAGTTTCCGGCACACTCAGCACACCCGAACGCTTGGTCAGCGTCAGCTTGCCTTCAGCGAACATGCCCATCTTCAGCTTGCCCTGCGGATTATCGATCTGGATATAGGCCAGAATCGAACGCGAACCAGTCTGAATCGATGGATTGATGCGCACTACTTTGCCCACGATCAGCTCCGGCACGCCTTCAATCCTGAGCTGCATCTCCTGCCCGACAGCCACATTCACAATATCCGCGGCAGGCACAGACGCCTCCATTTCCATCTGCCGCAGATCGACGATTTCCAGCAGCTTGTTATCGGTTGCCACCTTCTCGCCCGGTTGCACTGCGCGAATGCTGATCTGGCCTGAAATCGGCGCACGAATCACGGTATCATCCAGTGCTTTTTTGGCCACGTCAAACACGCCCTTGGCGGATTTCACGTTCGACACAGCAATCTGGTACTGGCTCTGCGCATTGTCGAATGCGTTTTTCGAGATGAAATTCTTTTCCAGCAGCGCCTTGTTGTTGTTGCGGGTCTGGGTCGCAATATCGAGCTGGCCTTGCGCCGCCTGCCATGCGCCTCTGGCCTGGTCAAGTTTGGCTTGGTATTCACTTGCATCCATCCGGATCAGCACCTGGCCTGCCTTGACCGTTTCTCCTTCGCGCACCAGCACTTCGCGCACCTCGGCGCTGACCTTGGCCTTGACCGGCACTTGGTTGAGCGCACGCAGCGAACCGGACAACGGAAGCGTCCGGCGCAGGTCACCTTGCTTGACCCACGTCACATCAGCCGGCTGAAACTCCAATGCGACCGGCACCTTTGCCTGCGCCAGTGCCACATCATTCTTTGACGGACGCTTCAGCCCAATCACAACCGCACACATCAGCAACAGCAGGATGGCAATGCACAACCACTTCTGCCGACGCGTCAGCTGTTTTAATTTCGACAGCAATGGGAATTTCATGACAATCAGGTCGCTTTTTCATTCAGCAACCCATGCAGACAGAGGTCGATGAAACTATCCATGTACGGTTCTGGTGATACCGGTGCCGCGTGATAGGCGCCGGAAGAGTGCCGCCACATCATGAGCATCACGATAGGGGCGACGATAATCTGGGTCAGCTGTTCGGTATCCACCGGGCGGAAATCTCCGCGTTCGATGCCAATCTCCAGCATTTTCCTGATCATGGCCGTGCCACGCGCAATGTACTCATCGTGATAAAAACGCGCCAGATCTGGAAATTTGTCAGCTTCCAGCATCATCAGGCGACTGATGCCGGCCAGCTTGGTATTACCGATGCGCTGCCACCAACCCATGATGATGGTGCGAAATAGTTCAACACTGCTCATGTCGTTCTGCGACACCATGTCTTCGGCAGAATTGAGCACAGGCACCAGATTTTCCCGCACTACAGCCTTGAACAGTTCTTCTTTGCCGGGAAAATACAGGTAAAGCGTTCCTTTCGACACACCAGCACGATTGGCAACGTCTTCAAGCCGAGTCATCGCGTACCCATGCTCGACGAACAAATCCAGCGCAACGGAAAGTATCTCGCCCGGACGCGCATCCTTGCGCCGCGCCCAGCGCGGCATTTTCTCGGTTTTCAAAGGCTCTGGCATGGCGCTCAAATAAATAACCTGAAAGTCAGAAATATATGACCGCCGATTCAAAAACGTCAAGTTATTTATGTTGCAAGGCAACAGCTTGTTACAAAACATCAAGTCCAGTTTGATCTCATCAATTACAATTGAAGAATTGAGCAAAATATACCGTCCGAACATGAAACTCGACCCAAGCTGGTTGCGAAAATGGCAGTTCTGGCTAGCGGCTGGCGCCATCACGCTCGCCGTGATCGTTGGCCTGCTATTTATTTTTTCTGGAAACTCAGGACCGGCATACAAGACAGCAAAAGCCGAAAAAGGCGCAGTCACCGCAACGGTTTCCGCTTCCGGCACCCTGAATGCAGTCGTGTCGGTCCAAGTCGGATCGCAAATATCCGGCCAAATCAAGGAACTGTTCGCCGATTTCAACAGCGAAGTGAAGGAAGGCCAGTTGATCGCCCGCATTGATCCGGAAACCTTCGAATACAAGGTGCGCCAGGCGCAGGCTGACCTTGATGCCGCGCGGGCGCAAATCATGATGCAGCGCGCCGAGGCAACGCGCTATCAGGTCAATGCCGTCAATGCGAAGCGCGATTATGAGCGCAACCAGCAACTGTATGAAAAGGGTTTCATCTCGATCGGCGCACGCGATACCTCGCACACCAATTACAGTGCGCTAGCCGAGCAGGCAAAAAGCGCCCAAGCCCAGGTGGCGGTGACAGAAGCTGGCCTGAAACAGAAGCAAGCGGTGCTGGCACAGGCAAAAATCGACCTCGGACGCACAGCCATCCGCGCGCCGGTGAATGGCGTCGTGGTCAAGCGCAGCGTTGACCGCGGCCAGACGGTTGCCGCCAGCCTGCAATCGCCGGAACTGTTTGTCATAGCTGAAAACCTGGCTGACATGCAGGTGGACACATCCATCGACGAAGCTGAAATTGGGCGCGTGCGCGAGGGACAAAAAGCGACATTCACCGTCGATGCGTTCCCTGGGCGCACGTTTGAGGGTACGGTCAAGCGCATCCGCAAATCAGCGCAGATTGCATCGAATGTGGTTACCTATCTGGTTGAAATTGCCACATCCAACCCGGACAAGGAACTGTTGCCAGGCATGACCGCCAACGTGCGCATCGTGACCGATACGCGCGAAGACGTTCTGCGCGTGCCCAATGCAGCCTTGCGTTTCCGTCCTGCAGGCACATCGACCAAGGCTGCCGCCGCTGGCGGCAATGCCGGCGCTGCGCAGATGAAAGCGCAGCGTGAGCGGCTGGAAAAGGAATTGCAGTTGAATGACGAACAAAAGACAAAGCTCGACGGCATCTTCAATGCAATGCGCCAGAAAATGGGGGCGGCACGTCAGGCACAGGAAGCAGAACGCAAGAAGCTGATTGAACGCGCACGAACCGAAATGAATGCGCAGATTGCCGAAATGCTGACACCGGAACAAAAAGCGAAGTTCGATGAAATCAATGCGGAAGCATCCAGCCGGCGTCAGGGAGGCGGCACGACAGCAGGACGCATTTACGTCATGGAAAATGGCCGACCGAAGGAACTTGCCGTGCGCGTCGGCCTGACCGACGGCACAATGACCGAAGTGTTTGCGCCAGAACTGAAGGAAGGCACCGAAGTCATCGTCGGCACGGTGCAGAAACAGTCCGGTTCGACGAACGCAGCGCCGCCGGCCGGCCCGCGGATGTTCTAGCGCACTCAGGCCTGCACCAATGTCAGCGCTGATCGAAACCAATCACTTGATCAAGGAATACGTGATGGGTGAACATCACGTATTCGCGCTCAACGATGTGTCGATTGCCATCGACGAGGGCGAATTTGTCGCCATCATGGGCGCTTCGGGTTCCGGCAAATCGACCTTCATGAACCTGCTTGGCTGCCTTGATGTGCCTACGGCCGGCGACTATTTCCTCGCCGGGGAAAAAGTATCCGATCTGGACAACGATGCGCTGGCAGCAATCCGCAACCGTCGCATCGGCTTTGTATTCCAGCAGTTCAACCTGCTGCCCCGCACCTCGGCGCTGGAAAACGTCGAACTGCCATTGCTGTACTCGAACGTGCCTGCACCAGAACGCAAGGAACGCGCACGACACCGGCTGCAGCAGGTCGGGCTGGGCGAACGAATGGCGCACACGCCGGCGGAACTGTCCGGTGGGCAGCAGCAGAGGGTGGCGATTGCGCGCGGGCTGGTGAACAATCCATCGCTGATTCTGGCTGACGAACCGACCGGCGCACTTGATTCGCGCACCAGCATCGAAATCATGGCGCTGCTGCAAAAGCTCAGCCATGACGGCATGACCATCGTCATCGTCACGCATGAGCGTGAAATCGCCGAATTCGCGTCGCGCATCATCACCTTCCGCGACGGCCGTGTCATCAGCGATGAACCGCATGAGCCGGAAAATGCCAACACGATTCTTGCGGCCATGCCGTTGCCGGGAACCAATCCATGAACCTCGCCGCCACATTGCGGGTCGCGGTCAATGCGTTGCGACTGAACAAGCTGCGCTCGTCGCTGACGATGCTGGGCATCATCATCGGCGTCGCGGCCGTAATCGTGATGATCGCGGTTGGCGGCGGCGCGCAGGAACGCATCCAGAACCAGATCAAAAGCCTCGGTTCGAACCTAATGATCATCCTGCCAGGTTCGACCACCGCCTCCGGCGTGCGCCTCGGCTCCGGCGCCAACCTGAACTTGACCGAGGACGACGCAATAGCAATCGCGAAGGAAGTGCCGGAAGTGCAGTTCGCCGCGCCATCAAACCGTGGCGGTGCGCAAATGATTGCCGGCAACAACAACTGGTCGACGCAAATACAAGGCGTGACGCCGGATTATTTCGAAGTGCGGGAATGGCCGCTGGCCACCGGCCGGATGTTCGAACAGGCGGAGCTCGCCGGTTCGGCCAAGGTCGTGATTATCGGCCAGACGGTGGCCACGCAACTGTTTGGCGGTGCCGACCCGCTCGATCAGACGATACGTATCAAGAACGTGCCGTTCACCATCATCGGCGTGCTAAGCAAAAAGGGCCAGAGCATGATGGGCCAGGATCAGGACGACATCGCGATGATCCCGATTTCGACCCACCGCAACCGCCTGTTCGGCACCACTCAGGGCAAGCTGCGCCGGATCGGCGTGATCATGGTGAAGGTTTACGAAGGCGCAAGCATGAAAGATGCGGAGGAAAACATCCGCGACCTGATGCGCCAGCGGCAGCGCACCCAGCCCGGACAGGAAGATGCGTTCACGATCCGCAACCTGACTGAAATCCTGCAGGCTCAGGAAGAATCGTCGCGCATCATGGCGCTGCTCTTGGCGGCCGTGGCTTCAGTATCGCTGGTCGTCGGCGGCATCGGCATCATGAACATCATGCTGGTGTCGGTTACCGAACGCACGCGCGAAATCGGGCTGCGGATGGCCGTCGGCGCCAGAAGCCGCGACATCCTGAACCAGTTTCTGGTCGAAGCGGTCACGTTGTCCTTGATAGGCGGCTTCATCGGCATCGTCATCGGCATCAGCGGCTCGCTTATCATCGGCAAGTTCGCTGGCTGGGCAACCCGCCTGTCGCTGCACGCAATCCTGCTGGCGGTCGGCTTTTCTGCCGGCATCGGCATCTTTTTCGGCTTCTATCCGGCGCACAAGGCATCGAAGCTGCTGCCGATCCAGGCGCTACGGTACGAATAAACGCCATACAGGACAACAAACAGGTCTAAAATACCGCCTTTTCGCGTCAACAGGCATTGCAACATCATGGATATCGCACTCGTCATCAAAACCATCATCATGGGGCTGGTCGAGGGATTCACTGAATTCCTGCCAATTTCTTCTACCGGCCACCTGATCCTCGCCGGCAGTCTGCTCGAATTCTCGGGCGAAAAAGAAAAGGTGTTCGAGATCGCGATCCAGTCCGGCGCAATGCTGTCGGTGGTGTGGGAATATCGGGTGAAAATCTGGTCAGTGCTGCGCGGCCTGTTCAATGATCGTTCAGCGCAACGGTTCGCGCTCAACATTATCGCTGCCTCCATTCCCGTCATTGTTCTTGGTCTGCTATTTCACCGCAAAATCAAGGATGTGCTGTTCTCGCCAATTCCGGTCGCGCTGGCATTCATCATCGGCGGCGTCATCATTTTGTGGGTCGAACGCAGCCGGCGCTTCAGCGATTTCAGCGCACGCATCAAATCGGTCGACGACATGAACATTTTCGATGCATTCAAGGTCGGTTGCGCGCAAGCGTTTGCACTGATTCCGGGCACCAGCCGCTCTGGCGCCACCATCAT
>Ga0316613_10000295_pt1 | contig 47235 bp, 41 predicted proteins | sample OWC_soil_day10_C_2_FD_207647 | JGI IMG/M metagenome (GOLD analysis project Ga0316613, IMG submission 207647) | Wetland soil microbial communities from Old Woman Creek delta, Ohio, United States - OWC_soil_day10_CT_b | ecosystem: Environmental > Terrestrial > Soil > Wetlands | place: USA: Ohio...
CGATCTGGGTCAGCGCGCGGTTGTGGTCCAGGCGCAGCATGGCGGTGAAATTGGCCGGGTTCAGGTCGGGCGCGCTCTTCATGGCAATGTAGGCATTGGTATTGGCCGGGTTGCCCACCACCAGCACTTTCACATCGCGACTGGCCACTTCATTGAGCGCCTTGCCCTGGGTGGTGAAGATGGCGCCATTGGCTTCCAGCAGATCCTTGCGTTCCATGCCCGGGCCGCGCGGGCGGGCACCGACCAGCAACGCGTAATCCACATCCTTGAAGGCCACTTTCGGATCATCGGTTTGCACGATGCCGGCCAGCAGCGGGAAAGCGCAATCGTCCAGCTCCATGACCACGCCCGCCAGTGCGGGCATTGAGGGCGTGATATCCAGTAGTTGCAGGATAACCGGTTGATCCGGCCCCAGCATGGCGCCGGAAGCAATGCGGAACAGCAAACTGTAGCCGATTTGGCCGGCAGCGCCGGTTACGGCAACGCGGACAGGTTTTTTCATTTTTTTGAACTCCAGTGTTTTGGGTTGGGTCTGGGCGACTGTTGTGTGTAGTGCGTCACCTGTTGATTACAACTGCGTTTGTAAGTGGAGTTTAGCATTTTTTGCGAAGTGTTCGCATTTACTGTTGTACGGGTTTACCCGATGAAAGATATCTTTTGTCTTATATAAGACTATGCTAGACTGATTCTCAATAACATGGTAAAAAGTTACAAATGATGAAAAAACTGGCTGCTCAACCTCTGTATCAACAAGTGCGCAAGGAGGTCCTTGCTGCCATCAAGGGCGGGGAATGGCTTGCGGACGAATCCTTGCCCAGCGAGATTGATCTGGCGCGGCGTTTCGGTGTGAGTCAGGGTACGGTACGCAAGGCGCTGGATGCCCTAGTGGTGGAAGACGTGCTCTACCGGCGCCAGGGTGTGGGTACTTTCGTGGCGGGTGTTCGCGACGATGTGCTTTGCGCGCATTTCGCCTCGCCGGCGGAGGCGGATGGCGTCGGGGTGGCGGTGGAGTTTCTCTCCTGTCTGCGCATCCATGCCGGGGAAGTGTTCGCGGATATGCTGGGTTTGCGTCGTGGTACTACCTTGTGGCAGGTGCGTCGTATGTTGCGGGTGCGGGGTGATGCTGTCGGCGTGGAAGAGTTGTTGCTGCCGGAAACTTTTTTCCCTGCCCTGGAGGCGCGGCGCCTGCGTGAATTGAAAGGCAATTTGCGCGAGCTGATCTGGCGGGATCATGGTGCCAGGCTGGTGGATGATCCCGTGCGTTACCGCGCGGTGCCGGCGGCCATCACCGAAGCCAGGCTTTTGCAGGTTGAATTGAATGAACCCTTGTTGCAGCTTTCAAGGCTTTCCCGTGATTACGAAGGCCTGCCCCAGTTGTGGAGTGTGGCCTGGCTGAAAACCGATAGATTGTCTTATGTGCCGCAGGCGTGAAAGCGTGTTCCGGTCAGGCAGTAAGTGAAGTTGTCGTAGTTAGTAATAAGTAAATGAAGTAACCAATAAACCCGCAAACAAGACGGGTGTTTTGCCAACAATACGGAGAAAAACGAATGTATCCCTCTCGCCCCAAGCATCTTGCGCTCTGGCAGATTCGTCTGCCGTTGCCGGGTGTAGTTTCCATCATGCATCGTGTCAGCGGTGCGGCCCTGTTTGTCGTTATCCCGTTCCTGCTGTACGCGCTGGAAGGTTCGCTTTCCTCGGCTGAGCGCTATGCCGCGTTCAAGGCCTGCATTGCACAGCCTTTGGTCAAACTTTTCCTGCTGGGTGTGTTGTGGGCCTTCCTGCATCACGCCTGTGCCGGCGTGCGCTATCTACTGATGGATGTGCATGTAGGCGTCGATCTGCCGGCAGCGCGCCTGAGCGCCAAGCTGGTGCTGGTGGTGAGCCTGTTGCTGACCGCCTTGATTGGAGCATTGTCATGGTAAATCGACATCTGACGGGTGCGCATTACGGCTTGCGCGATTGGCTGGTGCAGCGCCTGACTGCGGTGGTGATCCTGTTTTATGCCGCAGCGATGATTGCCTTTCTGCTACTGGCGGTCGGCGTGTCGTTTGAAGGCTGGAAGGCCTTGTTCTCCCTGGTCTGGGTCAAGGTATTGACCACGGTATCGATGCTGGCGCTGCTTTGGCATGCCTGGATCGGTATGCGGGATATCTGGATGGATTACATCAAGCCGGCAGGCGTGCGCATTGCGATGCACACATTGACTGCGCTGTGGCTGATCGGTTCGCTGGTTTACATGATCAAAGTAGTGTGGGGTGCGCAATGACTGTTCCTGTCCGTAAATTCGATGCCGTGATTGTCGGCGCGGGCGGCGCCGGTTTGCGCGCCGCGCTGCAACTCTCCGAGGCTGGTCTCAAGACCGCCGTGATTTCCAAGGTTTTCCCCACCCGTTCGCACACGGTTGCGGCGCAAGGCGGCATTTCCGCTTCGCTTGGCAATGTGCAGGAAGACAAGTGGGAATGGCATATGTACGACACCGTGAAGGGATCGGACTGGCTGGGTGACCAGGATGCCATCGAGTTCATGTGCCGTCAGGCGCCGGAAGTCGTGGTTGAGCTGGAACACTTCGGCATGCCGTTCGACCGTCTGGAAAACGGCAAGATCTACCAGCGTCCGTTCGGCGGCCACATGGCCAACAACGGCAAGACGCCGGTCGAGCGCGCCTGTGCCGCGGCGGACCGTACCGGCCACGCCATGCTGCATACGCTTTACCAGCGCAACGTGCGCGCCCAGACCCAGTTCTTTGTGGAATGGCTGGCGCTCGATCTGATCCGCGATGCCGAAGGCGACGTGGTCGGCGTAACCGCACTGGAAATGGAAACCGGCGAGATGGTCGTGTTTCATGCCAAGGCAGTGCTGTTCGCCACCGGCGGTTCCGGGCGCATTTACGCGGCTTCGACCAACGCCTTTATCAATACCGGCGATGGCCTGGGCATGTCGGTGCGTGCCGGTATTCCGCTCGAAGACATGGAATTCTGGCAATTCCACCCGACCGGCGTGGCTGGTGCCGGCGTGCTGATCACCGAAGGCGTGCGTGGCGAAGGTGGCATTCTGCTCAACGGCAATGGCGAGCGCTTCATGGAGCGCTATGCGCCGAACGCCAAGGATCTGGCCAGCCGCGACGTGGTATCGCGCGCGATGGCGCTGGAAATCCTCGAAGGGCGGGGGTGTGGTAAAGACAAGGATCACGTGCTGCTGAAACTCGACCATATCGGCCCGGAAAAGATCATGAGCAAGCTGCCGGGCATCCGCGAAATCGCGATCAAGTTTGCCGGTGTCGACCCGATCAAGGATCCGATCCCGGTGGTGCCGACCTGCCATTACCAGATGGGCGGCATTCCCACCAACTACAAGGGCGAAGTGGTGGCGCCCAAGGACGGTAACCCGGAAGTGCGCGTGAACGGCTTCTATGCCGCCGGCGAATGTGCCTGCGCCTCGGTGCACGGCGCCAACCGCCTGGGAACAAACTCGCTGCTCGATCTGGTGGTGTTCGGCAAGGCTGCCGGCAACAGCATGATCGACTTCATCAGGAACGAGCGCCCGGCACTCAAGCCGCTGCCGGCCAATGCCGCGGAGTTCTCGCAAGCCCGGCTCGCCCGGCTGGAAAACCAGACCGGCGGCGAGGAAGTGGCCGATGTGCGTGCCGACATGCAGAAATGCGTGCAACTGCGCGCCGGCGTATTCCGCAACTCGGAAAACCTGGCTCGCGGCGTCGCAGAGATCAAGGCGATTGCCGAGCGCGCCAAGCGCACCCAGATCAAGGACAAATCGCGCGTGTTCAATACCGCCCGCATCGAGGCGCTGGAGCTCGACAACCTGATCGAGGTGGCCGTGGCCACGCTGGTCTGCGCCGAGGCGCGCAAGGAATCGCGCGGCGCGCATGCACACGATGATTTTCCGGACCGTCACGATGAGGAATGGATGAAGCACACGCTCTATGACGGCCAGTCGCGCCAGCTCGCTTACAAGCCGGTGCACACCAAACCATTATCGATCGACTATATCGCGCCGCAGAAGCGCGTCTACTAAAGCTTCCGGAGAGCCACGATGAAAATGCACTTCAAGATTTATCGCTTCAACCCGGATGTCGACCAGAAGCCGTACATGCAGGACTACCACGTTGAGCTGGAGCCGGCCGACAAGAAGCTGCTCGATGCCCTGGTGCGCCTGAAGGCGGTCGACGATACCCTGACTTTCCGCCGTTCCTGCCGCGAAGGCGTGTGCGGATCGGATGCGATGAACATCAACGGCAAGAACGGCCTGGCCTGCATTACCGATGTCGCCGGCCTGAAGCAGCCGGTCGAGATCCGCCCGTTGCCCGGCCTGCCGGTGATCCGCGATCTGATCGTCGACATGACGCAGTTCTTCAAGCAATACCACTCGATCAAGCCTTACCTGATCAACGAAGGCCCGAAACCCGACCGCGAGCGGCTGCAAAGCCCGGAAGACCGTAAGGAACTCGATGGCCTGTACGAGTGCATCCTGTGCGCCTGCTGTTCGACCTCTTGCCCATCGTTCTGGTGGAACCCGGACAAGTTCGTCGGCCCGGCCGGCCTTCTGGCCGCCTACCGCTTCATTGCCGATACCCGCGATGAAGCTACGACCGAGCGGCTCGACAATCTGGAAGACCCGTACCGCTTGTTCCGTTGCCACACGATCATGAATTGCGTCGATGTCTGCCCGAAGGAGCTCAATCCGACCAAGGCCATCGGCAAGATCAAGGATTTGATGGTCAAGCGCATCGTCTAGGGAGTACGCAAGTGGATGAACTGGAACTGAAGCGCATGGTTTGGCGGTCGCGCCGGGGGCTGCTGGAACTGGATCTGCAACTGGCCGGTTTTGTACGTGATGTATTGCCCACGATGGACGCGGACGGACAGACGGTCTACCGCGATCTGTTGCTGGTTTCCGATAACGATTTGCTCGAATACCTGAACGGCAAGACGGTGTGTCCCGACACCCGGCTTGTTCCGATGATTGAACGTATCCGCGCTTCAAGGCGCACCGATTGATTAAATTGGGCTGTATCACTGGCAGCCAAACCAAGGAGTCTGACCATGGATGAAAAAAACCGTACTGTGAATCTGTCCTACAACGAAGGCCAGAACACGATCGATCTGCCAGTGCTGGAAGGCACGCTTGGGCCGGACGTGGTGGATATTCGCAATTTGGCCAAGACCGGCATGTTCACTTTCGACCCGGGGTATCTCGCCACGGCTTCCTGCGAATCGAAGATCACCTTCATCGACGGCGATCTGGGCCTGCTGTACTACCGCGGTTACCCGATCGAAGAGCTGGCCGAAGATGCCGATTACCTCGAAACCTGCTATCTGCTGATCTACGGCGAATTGCCGACGCGTGAACAGAAAGATGAGTTCGTGCGCATCGTGACCCATCACACCATGATTCACGAGCAACTTGCCGCGTTCTTCAAGGGCTTCCGCCGCGACTCGCACCCGATGGCCATGATGGTCGGGGTGACCGGCGCGATGTCGGCGTTCTATCAGGACAGCATGGATTATTCCAGCAAGGCCAATGACCGGATGGTTGCCGCTTACCGGCTGATTTCCAAGCTGCCGACCATCGCCGCGATGTGCTACCGCTACACCAACGGCCTGCCGTTCATGTATCCGCGCAATGATCTTTCCTACAGCGCCAACTTCATGCACATGATGTTTTCCACGCCGTGCGAGACCTACGAACCGAACCCGGTGCTGGTGAAGGCGCTCGACCGCATCCTGATCCTGCATGCCGATCACGAACAGAATGCCTCGACCTCCACGGTGCGCCTGGCCGGTTCTTCCGGTGCCAACCCGTTTGCCTGCGTGGCCGCCGGTATTGCCTGTCTGTGGGGCCCGGCACACGGCGGCGCCAACGAGGCGGTGCTGAAGATGCTCGATGAAATCGGCGATGTGGCGCATGTGCCGGCCTTCATGGATGGCGTGAAAAACAAGACCCACAAGCTGATGGGCTTCGGTCACCGTGTCTACAAGAACATGGATCCGCGTGCCTCGATCATGCGCCGCACCTGCTACGAGGTGCTGGGTGAACTCGGCCTGCAGGACGATCCCAAGTTCAAGCTGGCGATGGCGCTGGAAAAGATTGCGCTGGAAGACCCGTACTTCATCGAGCGCAAGCTGTATCCGAATGTCGATTTTTACTCCGGCATCGTGCTTTCCGCGCTGGGTATCCCGGTTTCCATGTTTACCGCCATCTTCGCCATGGCGCGCACCGTGGGCTGGATCAGCCACTGGAACGAAATGATCTCCGATCCGAACCAGAAGATCGGCCGCCCGCGCCAGCTCTATACCGGCGCACAACGCCGCGATTACGTGCCGATCGACGTGCGCAAATAAACATCCGCCGGATCGCCCGGCTTGACCGGGCGCTTCCCTATAAAAAACTGGAGATACAAAGGAGCAGTGACGGCGATGATGAAAGATTTTGAAACGAACTCCTACCTGTTCGGCGGCAATGCACCGTTCGTGGAAGAGCTCTACGAGCAATACCTGACCGATCCGGCGCTGGTGGCCAAAGAGTGGCGTGATTACTTCGACAAGCTGCAACAGGCCACCTCGAACATCGGGCGCGATATTCCCCGTGCGCCGATCGAAGCCTCTTTCCGTGAACTGGCCAAACAACCGCGTACCGCGCCGCAACGCACGGAAACCACGGATAACACCCGCAAGCAGATCAATCTGCTGCGCCTGATTTCCGCTTATCGCATCCTGGGTTGCCGGCATTCGACAATCGACCCCTTGCAGCGTATGGATCAGGCGTTGTTGCCAGAACTTGATCCGGCCACGCACGGTTTTACCGATGCCGATATGGCGGTGACCTTCGGCACCAACATCACCGGCATGGAACGGGCCACCCTGTCCAAGGTGCTTGGCTTCCTCAAGCAAACCTACAGCGGCAACATCGGCATTGAATACATGCACATCACCGACTCGGAGCCGAGAAAGTGGGTGCAGGATTGGTTCGAAAGCCGTTGCTCCACACCGGATTTTCCGCAGGAAAAAAAGCTGCGCATTCTCAAGCAAGTCACCGCCGCAGAAACGCTGGAACAATACCTGCACAAGAAGTACGTCGGCCAGAAGCGCTTTTCGCTCGAAGGCGGCGATTCGCTGATTCCGGCGATGGATTGGCTGGTGCATGCGGCAACCGAGCAGGGGTTGCATGAACTGGTGATCGGCATGGCGCACCGTGGCCGCCTGAACATGCTGGTCAACATCCTGGGCAAGCAGCCGCGTGACCTGTTCAGCGAATTTGAAGGCCGCACCAGCACCCAGCTGTCTTCCGGCGATGTGAAATACCACATGGGTTTCTCGTCCGACATCGCCACCGACAGCGGCCCGATTCACCTGAACCTCGCTTTCAATCCTTCGCACCTGGAAATCGTCAACCCGGTGGTCGAGGGCTCGGTGCGTGCGCGCCAGCAACGGCGCGGCGATCGCGTTGGCAACGAAGTGATGGCCGTGCTGATCCACGGCGATGCGGCTTTCATTGGTCTGGGCACCAACCAGGGCACCCTGAACCTGTCGCAAACGCGCGGCTACCGCACCGGCGGCACACTGCATATCGTGATCAACAACCAGATCGGCTTTACCACGTCCGATCTGCGCGATGCCCGTTCGACCATTTACAGCACCGATATCGCCAAGATGATCGAAGCGCCGATCTTCCATGTGAATGGCGACGATCCCGAAGCGGTGTGCCTGGTGGTGCAGGCCGCGCTGGAATTCCGCATGAAGTTCCGCAAGGATGTGGTGGTCGATCTGGTCTGCTTCCGCCGTCACGGCCACAACGAGGCGGACGATCCGTTTGTTACCCAGCCGATGATGTACAAGAAAATCGCCCAGCATCCGGGCGTGCGGCGCAAGTATGCCGACCGGCTGGTGGCAGAAAACGTGGTCAGCAGCGCCGATGCCGATGCGATGATCGATGCCTACCGCGCCGCGCTCGACCGTGGCGAGCATGTCGAGCAGACGGCCCTGACCGAATACCGGCGCATGTTTGCCGTGGATTTCGGCCGCTTCATGGGTACGCACTGGCGCCATCCGGCCAATACCGCCGTACCGCAAGCCGATCTGATGCGTCTTGCCGACAAGTTCACCCGCGTTCCGGAAGGTTTCAGGCTGCGCGCGAGCGTGGACAAGGTCGTGGCCGACCGCTGCGAAATGGTTCGCGGTAATCTGCCGATCGACTGGGGCATGGCCGAGCATCTGGCCTATGCCACCTTGCTGACCGAAGGCTATCCCATCCGCATTTCCGGCGAGGATGCCGGTCGCGGTACCTTCAGCCACCGCCATGCCGTGTTGCACGACCAGAACCGGGAACGCTGGGACCAGGGCGCTTTCGTGCCGCTGCAGCATCTTTCCGATAACCAGGCCAATTTCCTGGTGATCGATTCGATCCTGAACGAAGAAGCGGTACTGGCCTTTGAATATGGTTATGCCACTTCGGCGCCGGATGAACTTGTGATCTGGGAGGCGCAATTCGGTGACTTCGCCAATGGTGCGCAGGTCGTGATCGACCAGTTCATCACCTCGGGCGAAGCCAAGTGGGGCCGGCTCTGCGGGCTGACCATGATGTTGCCGCACGGTTACGACGGCCAGGGGCCGGAACACTCGTCGGCGCGTGTCGAGCGCTATCTGCAGATGTGCGCCGAGCACAATATCCAGGTGGTGATGCTGTCCGAAGCCGCGCAGATGTTCCATGTGCTGCGCCGGCAGATGCTGCGGCCCGTGCGCAAGCCGCTTGTGATCATCATGAGCAAGAAGCTGTTGCGCTACAAGGATTCGATGAGCCCCCTCGATCACTTCACCAAGGGTGGTTTCCGCACCGTGATCGGCGATCCGGTAGAGCCCGAGGCCCGCAAGGTCAAGCGTGTGATCGTGTGTGCCGGGCAGGTGTATTACGAACTCGCGAATGCCCGCAAGGAGCGCGACAACAAGGAAGTGGCCATTGTGCGCCTGGAACAGCTCTATCCGTTCCCGACCGATGAGCTCAAGGCCGAGCTGGAAAAATACCCCAATGCGCGCGAATTGATGTGGGTGCAGGAAGAGCCGCGCAACCAGGGGGCATGGAACCAGATCTGGCACCGCTTCCAAAGTCTGCTGAGTTCACGCCAGACCCTGCTGTATGCGGGCCGGCCTTCCTCGGCATCGCCGGCAGTGGGTTACATGAGCAAACACAACGCACAACTCAAGGCTTTCCTCGACGAAGCCATGAACACCTGACGGGAACTGCAGCCTCCCGAAATAACCCATCAAAACTGGAGAGAGCCACATGATTATCGAAGTGAAAGTGCCGCAGTTGCCCGAGTCCGTAGCGGAAGCCACTTTGCTGGAATGGAAGAAAAAAGTCGGTGAAGCGGTTGCACGCGACGAAAACCTGATTGATATCGAAACCGACAAGGTGGTGCTGGAAATCCCGGCGCCGCAAGCCGGCGTGCTGGTTTCGATCGTTCGCCATCAGGGCGATACTGTCAAAAGCCTGGAACTGATCGCCACCATCGACACCACCGCGGTTGCCAGCGCAGCTGCAGCTGACAAGGCAGCCCAGCCTGCCGCCTCGGCTGCCGTGGCGGATACGGGCGCATTGGCGATGCCTGCAGCCGTGAAACTGGCGGCCGAAACCGGCGTCGATCTTGCGCAAGTGCAAGGCAGTGGCCGGGGCGGTCGCGTGCTCAAGGAAGACGTTGCCGCGCATGCGGCAAAATCCGCGGCCTTGGCGGTGCCTGCCGCAGCGGCTGCACCCGCTGTGCCCGCGGTACAAATGGGCAGCAATGGCGATCGTCCGGAACAGCGCGTGCCAATGAGCCGCCTGCGGCTGCGCGTGGCCGAGCGTCTGCTGCAATCGCAGTCGGAAAACGCCATGCTCACCACCTTCAATGAAGTGAACATGAAGCCGGTGACCGATCTGCGCAACAAGTACCGCGAGCGTTTCGAGAAAGAACACGGTGTACGCCTTGGCTTCATGTCTTTCTTCGTGAAGGCCGTGGTGCATGCGCTGCGCAAGTATCCTGTGGTGAATGCCTCGGTGGATGGCAGCGATATTGTTTATCACGGCTATTACGACATTGGCGTGGCGGTGGGCAGTCCGCGCGGCCTGGTGGTGCCGATCATCCGCAATGCCGACGTCTTGAGCCTGGCGGACATCGAAAAGCAGATCGCCGATTTCGGCAAGCGCGCGCAAGACGGCAAGCTTGGCGTGCATGAGCTGACTGGTGGTACCTATACCATTTCCAATGGCGGTGCCTTTGGTTCGATGATGTCCACACCGATCATCAACCCGCCGCAGTCGGCGATCCTCGGCATGCATGGCATCAAAGACCGTGCAGTGGTGGAAGACGGCCAGATCGTGATCCGCCCGATGATGTATCTGGCGCAATCCTACGATCACCGCCTGATCGACGGCCGCGAAGCCGTGCTCAGCCTGGTGGCGATCAAGGAAGCCATTGAAGATCCGACCCGCTTGATTCTGGATCTGTAATTGGTGAGGAGTGAGGAGCAGGGCGTGAAGTGTACCGCGTCTTGCTCCGGCTCCTGATTGGTTGAATGGGAGGTCAGTCGGGTTTACCCCTTACACCCGACTCCTCACACCTCACAGGAAATAAACATGTCTCAACAATTCGATGTACTGGTCATTGGAGCCGGCCCTGGCGGCTATGTGGCGGCGATCCGGGCCGCACAGCTCGGGCTGAAAACCGGCTGTGTGGATGAATTCAAGAACAAGGTCGGCGAGGCCAGTCTGGGCGGCACCTGCCTGAATGTTGGCTGCATTCCTTCCAAGGCGCTGCTCGAATCTTCCGAAAACTACGAGCGCGCCGAGCACAAGTTCGCCGCGCACGGCATCACGGTTTCCGGCCTGAAATTCGATGTGGGCCAGATGCTGGCGCGCAAGGACGGCATCGTCACCAAGCTCACCCAGGGCATTGCCTACCTGTTCAAGAAGAACAAGGTGGCGAGCCTGCATGGGCACGGCAAGATCCTGGGCCGCGAGAACGATCTGTGGCAGGTCGAAGTCTCGGATGGCGAGAAAAAGGAAGTGGTGCAAAGCCGCCACGTGATCCTGGCCACCGGCTCGCGCCCCCGGAATTTCGCGCACGCGGAAATCGACAACAAGCTGATTCTCGATAACACCGGCGCGCTGGAAATTCCCGAAATTCCCAAGCGCCTCGGCGTGATCGGTGCAGGCGTGATCGGCCTGGAAATGGGCTCGGTCTGGAAGCGCCTCGGTTCGGATGTCACGCTGCTGGAAGCCGCACCGGTCTTCCTGATGGCGGCGGATGAGGCCGTGGCACGCGAAGCCAACCGCATCTTTACGCGCGATCTCGGCTTGAAAATCCAGATCGGCATCACGATCCAATCGGTCAAGGCTAGTAAAAAGGACGTGAAGGTGGTTTGGACCGATGCCGAAGGCAAGGAAAACACCTCTGTCTTCGACAAGCTGATCGTTTGCGTTGGTCGCCAGCCGAACATCGACGGTTTGCTCGCTGACGGGTTGGAACTGCGCATGACCGAGCGCGGCTTTGTTGATACCAATGCCTTCGGCCAGACCAGCCTGCCCAATATCTGGGCGGTGGGCGACGTGGCGCCGGGGCCGATGCTGGCGCACAAGGCCAGCGAGGAAGGTTCGGCCGTGGCGGAACGCATTGCCGGCCAACAGCCGCACCTCGATTTCGAATGTATTCCCTGGGTGATCTACACCAGCCCGGAAATCGCCTGGGTCGGCAAGACCGAACAGGCGCTCAAGGCCGAAGGCATTGCCTACAAGAAAGGCCAGTTCCCGTTCAGCCCGAATGGCCGCGCGCTAGGCTTGGGCGAGCTGGGTGGTTTCGTGAAGATGCTGGCCTGCGCCAAGACCGACCGCATCCTGGGCGTGCACATCATCGGCCCGTTTGCTTCCGAGCTGATTGCCGAAGCCGTGGTGGCGATGGAATTCAAGGCATCCAGCGATGATATCGCCCGCATCATTCACGCGCATCCTTCGCTCTCCGAGGCCATTCATGAAGCGGCGCTGGGCTGCGAAAAACGCGGCGTGCATTCATAAGGTGAGAATGTCGGGCGGGTTAGACCTTGGGTCGTAACCCGCCAAACTGTTTTCGGCGGGTTGCTGCATTAACCCGCCCTACGAATTAAAGGAAAAAACGATGAATCTGCATGAATACCAGGCCAAGGATTTGCTGGCCAAATACGGACTACCGGTACAGCAAGGCGTGCTGGCCAAAACGCCGGAAGAGGCTGCTGCCGCTTTCGACCAGCTGGGCGGCAAGTTTGCCGTGATCAAGGCTCAAGTGCATGCCGGCGGGCGCGGCAAGGCCGGTGGCGTGAAAGTGGTGAAAAGCCGCGAAGAAGCCGCTGACATCACCCGCGGCCTGATCGGCAAGAATCTGGTGACTTACCAGACCGATGCCCTCGGCCAGCCGGTGAACTCGGTGCTGGTCTGCGAAGACATGTACCCGGTACAGCGCGAACTGTACTTGGGTGCCGTGGTCGATCGCTCCAGCCGCCGCGTGACCTTCATGGCTTCGACCGAAGGCGGCGTCGAGATCGAGGAAGTTGCGCACAACACTCCGGAAAAAATCCTGAAAGTATCGGTTGATCCGCTCGTCGGCCTGCAGCCGTTCCAGGCGCGCGATACCGCGTTTGCGCTGGGCCTTGCCGGCGACCAGATCGGCCAGTTCGTGAAGCTGATGACCGGTGCGTACAAGGCATTCGTCGAAAACGATTTCGCGCTGTTCGAAATCAACCCGCTGGCGATTCGCGGCGATGGCTCGCTCGCTTGCGTCGATGCCAAGGTCGGCATCGATTCCAATGCGTTGTACCGTCTGCCGCATCTTTCCGCGATCCGCGACAAGAGCCAGGAAAACGAGCGCGAGCTGAAGGCTTCCGAGCATGAACTCAACTATGTGGCGCTGGAAGGCAATATCGGCTGCATGGTGAACGGCGCGGGCCTGGCGATGGCCACGATGGACATCATCAAGCTCAAGGGCGGCCAGCCGGCCAACTTCCTCGACGTGGGCGGCGGCGCCACCAAGGAACGCGTGATCGAAGCATTCAAGCTGATCCTGGCTGATCCTTCTGTACAGGGCGTGCTGATCAACATCTTCGGCGGTATCGTGCGTTGCGACATGATTGCCGAAGCGATTATCGCCGCCGTGAAGGAAGTGCACGTGACCGTGCCGGTGGTGGTGCGCCTGGAAGGCAACAATGCCGAGCTTGGCGCCAAGATCCTGTCCGAATCCGGCTTGAAGCTGCTTCCGGCACAAGGGCTGAATGATGCAGCCGAAAAGATCGTTGCTGCAGTCGCAGCCTGACCCCGCACAGATAGAAAGGTTGAACAACAATGAGCGTTCTAGTCAATAAAGATACCAAGGTGCTGGTGCAGGGCTTCACCGGCAAGAACGGCACCTTCCATGCCGAACAGGCGCTGAAGGCCGGCACGCAGGTCGTGGGCGGCGTCACACCGGGCAAGGGCGGCAGCATTCACCTGGGCCTGCCGGTATTCAACACCATGAAGGATGCCGTGCGCGAAACCGGCGCCGATGCTTCGGTGATCTATGTGCCGGCACCGTTCGCCAAGGATTCGATCCTGGAAGCGGTGGATTCCGGCGTGAAGCTGGTGGTTTGCATTACCGAAGGCGTGCCGACGCTCGATATGCTGCAGGTCAAGCGTTACATCGAATCGACTGACGTGCGCCTGATCGGCCCGAACTGCCCCGGTATCATCACCCCGGGCGAATGCAAGATCGGCATCATGCCCTGGCATATCCACCTGCCGGGCAAGGTCGGCATCGTCAGCCGCTCCGGCACGCTGACTTACGAAGCCGTGGCGCAGACCACCGCGCTGGGCTTGGGCCAATCCACCTGCATCGGCATCGGCGGCGACCCGATTCCGGGCATGAGCCACATCGATGCGCTCAAGCTGTTCCAGGACGATCCGGATACCGAATCGATCATCATGATCGGCGAAATCGGCGGTTCGGCCGAAGAAGAAGCGGCCGAGTTCGTCAAGTCGTATGTGACCAAGCCGGTCGTGGGCTACATCGCCGGCGTGACCGCGCCCAAGGGCAAGCGCATGGGCCATGCCGGCGCGATCATCTCCGGCGGCAAGGGCACGGCGGAAGAGAAATTCCAGGCCTTCGAGAAAGCCGGCATTGCCTATACCCGCAACCCGGCGGAACTGGGCAAGACGCTGATGGAGTTGTTGAAGTCCAAGGGCCTGCGTTAATACTTTGCTGTCCCGAAAAGGGCCTTCCTTTGGTCGTCATACCGGCGCAGGTGACCGCAGGGCCCGGTATCCAGGTGCAATGTTTGAAAAATCAAAAACCTGGATTCCGGCTTCCGCCGGAATGACGACAAGAAGGTTGGTCAGTCTACGGACTTTCCCGAATGTCATCCCTGCAGCATAATCGGACGCATTTTTGACTGAATGAGGTGGCGGTAATGGTTCCGGCAGAACTGAAACAATTGGCGCAGGAACTTGCTCAAGCCAGCGCCGAAGTCATTCGCGGCTACTACCGCAGCGGTCTGGCGATCGACGACAAGTCCGATGCCAGCCCGGTCACGCAAGCCGACCGCGAGGCGGAAATTGCCATGCGCAAGCTCATCGCTGAGCGTCGGCCGCAGGACGGCATCATCGGCGAGGAGTTCGGGCGCGAGAATGAAGATGCCGAATGGACCTGGGTGCTCGATCCGGTCGATGGCACCAAAGCCTTTATCACCGGACGACCCTTATTCGTGACCTTGATCGGCTTGTTGCATCACGGTAAGCCCGTGCTGGGTGTGATCAACCAGCCCGTCACCAACGACTGCTGGCTCGGCGTGGTGGGCGAGGGTACGACACTGAATGGCAAGCCGGCGCAGGTTTCGCAGATCGTCGAACTGAACCGCGCGCGCATCGGCTCGACCGGGCCGCAGTATTATGGCGCGGACGGGCTGGCGGCTTTCAACGCGTTGGCCGCGCAATGCCGCTTTGCTGTGTGGGGCGGCGATGGCTATCAGTTTGGCTTGCTGGCTTCTGGCGGCATGGATATCGCTGTGGAATCGGGGATCAAGCTGCACGATTTTGCCGCGCTGGCGCCGGTGGTGATCGGCGCTGGCGGTATCATGACCGACTGGCAAGGCCAGGCGCTCGACAAAAACAGCGGCGGCGACGTGGTTGCCGCGGCAACACCCGAACTTCACGCCGCAGCCTTGGAGTGCCTGAACCGATGAATCCGTTGATCTCCGTAGCCGAACTGGCCGCAATTTCCGATACCAATCTGGTGATCGTCGATTGCCGCCACCAGTTGTCCGATACGGCCTGGGGGCGCAACGCCTATGCCGCCGGGCATATCCCGGGCGCGGCTTTCCTGCATCTGGACGACGATCTTTCCGGGCCGATGACGGGCAAAAATGGCCGCCATCCGTTGCCCGATCCGCAGCGACTGGCGCAAAAACTCGGCAGCCTCGGTATTCACAACGGCAGCCATGTGGTGGCTTATGACGACCCGGCCGGTGTGCCGGGCGCGGCGCGCCTGTGGTGGCTGCTCGGCTGGCTGGGGCACCCGAAGGTGCAGGTGCTCGAGGGTGGATTTGCCGCCTGGGTTGCCGCCGGGCAAGCCGTCAGTACTGCAGCGCCGCAAACCCGTCCCGCGACGTTTGTTGCAAACGTGCAGGCAGAACGGGTGGTTAGCGCCGATCAGGTGCTGGCGAATCTGCAAACCAAAGAATTTCTGCTTGTCGATGCCCGTGGCGCCGAGCGCTTCCGCGGCATTGGCGAAACGTTGGACCCGGTGGGCGGCCATATTCCTGGCGCTGCCAACCGATTTTTTCAGCTGAACCTGGAAAACGGCCTGTTCAAAAACGCAGAGACGCTGCGCAATGAATGGGCCGTTATTCTGGGTGACCGCCCGGTGGAACAAGTGGTCCATCAGTGCGGTTCCGGCGTGACGGCCTGTCATAACCTGCTGGCGCTGGCCAGTGCGGGGATGGATGGCGGGCGGCTCTACGCCGGTTCATGGAGTGAATGGTGCGCGGACCCGGCTCGTCCGGTTTCGTGCGATTGAATTAATTGCCTGAGGTCGCAATCATGCTTGAAGCCTACCGCCAACACGTTGCCGAGCGCGCCGCGCTGGGTATTCCGCCGCTGCCGCTTACTGCGCAGCAAACCGCAGATCTGGTCGAACTGCTGAAAAATCCGCCCCAGGGCGAAGAGGCGCTGCTGGTCGAGCTGATCACCCACCGCGTACCGCCGGGCGTGGATGATGCCGCCAAGGTCAAGGCCGCTTTCCTCGCCGCTGTCGCCAAGGGTTCCGATACATCCCCGCTGATCTCGCGCGCCAAAGCGGTGGAACTGCTCGGCACCATGGTCGGCGGTTTCAATATCAAGCCGATGATCGATGTGCTGGACGATGCCGACATCGGCGCGATTGCCGCAGCGGGCCTCAGTAAAACCCTGCTGATGTTCGATTACTTCCATGACGTGAAGGATCTCGCCGACAAGGGCAGCGCGAACGCCAAGCAAGTGCTGCAATCCTGGGCCGATGCCGAATGGTTCACCAGCCGTCCGGAAGTGGCCGAGAAAATCACCGTCACCGTGTTCAAGGTGCCGGGCGAAACCAATACCGACGATCTTTCCCCCGCGCCCGATGCCTGGAGCCGCCCGGACATTCCGTTGCATTATCTCGCCATGCTCAAGAACACGCGCCCCGGCGCGGCGTTCGTGCCGGAAGAAGACGGAAAGCGCGGCCCGATGCGCTTCCTGGAAGACCTGAAGAAAAAGGGCCACCTGGTTGCCTACGTGGGCGATGTGGTCGGCACCGGTTCCAGCCGCAAATCCGCCACCAACAGCGTGATATGGGCGACCGGCGAAGACATTCCGTTCGTGCCGAACAAGCGCTTCGGCGGCGTGTGCCTGGGCGGCAAGATCGCCCCGATCTTCTTCAATACGCAGGAAGATTCCGGCGCGTTGCCGATTGAAGTCGATGTCTCCAACTTTGAGATGGGCGATGTGATCGACATCTACCCGTACGCCGGCAAGATCGAAAAGAACGGTGCGGTCGCTGCCGAGTTCAAGATCAAGTCCGAAGTGATTTTCGATGAAGTGCGCGCTGGCGGCCGCATCAACCTGATCATCGGCCGTGGTCTCACCTCCAAGGCGCGCGAAGCGCTGGGCCTGCCGGCTTCCACCCTGTTCCGCCTGCCGCACAACCCGGCCGACTCCGCCAAGGGCTTCTCGCTGGCGCAAAAGATGGTCGGCCGCGCTTGCGGTCTGCCGGAAGGCAAGGGCGTGCGCCCCGGTACTTATTGCGAACCGAAGATGACCTCGGTCGGCTCGCAAGACACCACCGGCCCGATGACGCGCGACGAGCTGAAAGACTTGGCTTGCCTCGGTTTCTCGGCTGACCTCGTGATGCAGTCGTTCTGCCACACCGCCGCCTACCCGAAGCCCGTCGACGTGAAGATGCACCACGAACTGCCGGAATTCATCCGCAACCGTGGCGGCGTTTCCTTGCGCCCGGGCGATGGCGTGATTCATAGCTGGCTCAACCGCATGCTGATGCCCGATACCGTCGGCACCGGCGGCGACAGCCACACCCGCTTCCCGATCGGCATTTCCTTCCCGGCCGGCTCCGGACTCGTGGCGTTTGCCGCAGCGACCGGCGTGATGCCGCTCGACATGCCCGAATCCGTGCTGGTGCGCTTCAAGGGTGAAATGCAGCCCGGCGTGACGCTGCGCGATCTGGTCAACGCGATTCCGCTCTACGGCATCAAGCAAGGGTTGCTGACGGTGGCCAAGGCCGGCAAGGTCAACGCCTTCTCCGGCCGCATCCTGGAAATCGAAGGCCTGCCCAAGCTCAAGGTCGAGCAGGCGTTTGAATTGTCGGATGCTTCCGCCGAGCGCTCCGCCGCCGGCTGCACGGTGCATCTGGATAAAGAGCCGATCATCGAATACCTGAACTCGAACATCACGCTGCTAAAGTGGATGATCGCGGAAGGTTACGGCGATGCGCGCACGCTGGAGCGCCGGATCAAGGCGATGCAGGACTGGATCGCCAAGCCGGAACTGCTGCAACCGGATGCCGACGCCGAATACGCCGCGGTGATCGAAATCGATCTGGCCGACATCAAGGAACCGATCGTCGCCTGTCCGAACGATCCGGACGACGTGAAGTTCCTGTCTGAAGTGGCCGGCACCCAGATCGACGAAGTGTTCATCGGTTCCTGCATGACCAACATCGGCCACTTCCGCGCCGCTTCCAAGCTGCTCGAAGGCAAGCGCGATCTGCCGTCCAAGCTGTGGATCGCCCCGCCGACCAAGATGGATGCCAAGCAACTGACCGAAGAAGGCCACTACGGCGTGTTCGGCATGGCCGGTGCGCGCACGGAAATGCCGGGCTGCTCGCTGTGTATGGGCAACCAGGCACAGGTACGCGAAGGCGCAACGGTGATGTCCACCTCCACCCGCAACTTCCCGAACCGCCTGGGCAAGAACACCAACGTGTACCTGGGCTCGGCCGAGCTCGCTGCCGTGTGTTCCAAGCTCGGCCGCATCCCGACCGTGGCCGAATACCTGGCCGACATGGGCGTGCTCAATGCCAAGGCGGGCGAAGTGTACAAGTACCTGAACTTCGACCAGATTGCGGATTATCAGGAAGTTGCAGTGAAGTGATGCTGCTGCGGTAATCAGTAAATGAAACAGCCCGGTTTTTGCCGGGCTGTTTTTTTTCGGAGTGTTGTTCTTGTACGTCATTCCGGCGGAGGTGACCGGCGGGAATGCAAAGCCCAATGGTCGGGCGGGTTCGAAGCGTAGCGCAACCCGCCGAACCCCCGCCGCAGGCAGAACAAACATGCCTAAAACATCCGGCGCACTGCGCTTCGCTTCGAGTGCCCTACGGCCCTACAAATGCGCCGTACGCGGTGTAGTTCGGAAAAGCGTAGCGTCTTCCGACATGGGTTTTTTCATGCATACATGCGTCGGATGGCGCCTTCGTCTTATCCGACCTACAGTTCTTGCTATTCCGACAGAGGCTCACAGCGCTACGTCAGGTTATGGCAAAATCCGCAGGTCTCAAGAAGGATACTGAAAATGCGTTATCTGTCGATCCGGAAATGGTTTTTTGCCTCCGTGCTGGTACTGGGCCTTGCTGGTCACCAAGCTGCACTGGCGGGTTCACAAGCTGCTTGCGCCCGGCAACTGCAAGAAACATATGCAACGGCTACGCCCGAAGAAAGCCAGAAGCGCATGCAGGCCAAGCTCAACGATTTCACCCGGCTGGCAGAACAAACGCTCGCCATGCGTTCGCAAGCGCTGAGCATGTATCAGCATCTGCACGAAAAGATGGCCCAGAATGAACCCTTTTCAGGCCGCGATCTGCAACGCCTGCACGATGGATCTTCCGAGTTGCTGGCACAGCGCACTGCGCTGATAAAGCTGGCCGAGGAGCATGAATGCTGGCTGAATGCGGAGAAATACCCTGCTGTGCAGGCGATTCCCGCACCGGTACGCGCGGCCGGCATCAGCATGTCGCTCTCCGCCGCGCTCCTGCTCTATGACAATTACCTGATCGCCATTTCCGCCTATCGCGACAACAGTGATCTGCGCCGGCAGCTTAATCATGCCGACCCGTTGCTCGCGCGCCGCACCGGCGAACTGAACGCGATTGCCGCCTCGTTCACCTCGGCGGATAAACGCGCGCGCACGCGCCGTGCGCTGACCTGGTACGAAAAACAGGGGCCGGAACTGCAATCTTCGCTGGACGTGTTCGAGGGCGGGAAATACCTGGCGCAGCTGATCGATCAGAGCCCGTCGGTGCAGATGATCCGCAATCCCGCGCCACTGACTTACATCGGCCGGCAAGTAAAAATGTTCGGGCTGATCACGTTCGATACGCTGCAGGGCCTGAAACGAAGCGGCAGCAATCTTTCCAGCATGCTGTTCGGTAATACCGTCGGGCTGGTGGAAACCCGGCACGGCAAGCTGTACAAGCGCGACGACGTCATCGCGCAGATGACGCAAACGCTGCGTGCAGGCGATATCCTGTTGGAAAAAACACCGTTCCGCCTGACCGATTCCTTCATTCCCGGCCATTGGGGGCATGCCGCGCTGTGGGTGGGAACCGAACAGGAGCTGAAAGAACTCGGCATCTGGGAACACCGCCTGATCCGCCCGCACTGGCAGCAAATTCGCGAAGGTCGCGGCGTGATCGAAGCGCTGCGTTCCGGTGTGGAAATGAACACCGCCCAGCACTTCTTGAATATCGACGACCTGGCCGTATTGCGTCACGGCAAAATCGATCCGGCGACACGCGCCAGCATCGTGTTGCAGGCGTTTAGCCATATCGGCAAGCCGTACGATTTCAACTTCGACGTTGACAGCACCGACCGGATTTTCTGCTCGAAGCTGGTTTACCTGACTTATGGCGATCTGCAATGGCCGGTATCGCGCATGCTCGGCCGCACCACCATCAGCCCCGATAACGTGGCGCAACGCGCGCTGGCTGGCGGCCCGCTGGATGTGGTTCTGCTCTACCACGATGGCGTTGAAATCGAACAGCCACGCGCCTTGCAGCAAATGGAATCGCTGCTTCGGCCGGCCAGACCCGGACCGGTGGGGCAGTCGGTTTGAGGCGTGCTAGCGACTCCATACCGTGTTGTGTGCTTAGGGTAATTGCAAAACAGAACAGCCCGGCTTTGGTCGGGCTGTTCTGTTTTGAGCGTCATTCCGGCGGAGGTGGCCGGAGGGAATGCAAAGACCAGAATCCAGGGTTTTAGCGCCTGCGGCGCGGGGGCGAGAAACGTTTCGTATAGCGGAGACTGCTGTTTTAACCCGTAGGCGATGTTTGATTGACCATAGCTGCCCCAACTTGCCGCATGGTTAGACAATTAGAGGGGCGGATTGAGTGATAAGAAATTATTTGTCTTTTAATCTTCTTAGTGGTCCCTCAAAATCATTAATTAATCTATATATCGATTCTGTTTTCCCGTAAAAAATGTCGCTGTCATACCCATTTTTTACGGTTAATCCAGTTAATTCCCTTACCTGTTTTAAATCACCTTTTGAAACTTGCTTTGACATTCCTGGAAATCCAATGTTTCCAATTCTTGTGTTGGAAATTTTATCTTTTCCAATGCCGAACCAAGTCTTTGATACTTCTTGTTTGTAAATTCCTATTTTATTTGCATTTTTGTCATCAAGATGAAAACCATATTTTCTCAATATTGAATCTAGTTCTCTAAAAGTTATTGATCTATAGCTGGTTGAGACTTGTCTTGTTCGTTTTTTAATGAAGTCGGCGATAAATCTAATTTCAAAATCTGGATCTGTTTTGTCGAAAAGTTTTGAGCTTTTAAAATCGTTTAGGATGTTTGATCCTGCTGTGCTGACAGTGAGATTTTCAAAGTCTCTTTGAGAGCAGTCTGGCCAACGATTTATTCGTGTTAAATATAAAAGTAACATCAAAAGTGCTATTCTTTTATTTCCATCAAAAAATGCGTGGTTTTTTACGAGTCCAAAAAATAAGCTCGCTGCTTTTTCAAAATCATTGTCCCACTTATCTATGCCCGCAAACATAGTTGTCTGCCTGTGAGTAGCAGAAACTAATAAATTTTTATCGCGCAAACCTGGTAATATGCTTTCATCGCCGTGTTCTGATGATTGGGTGAAGTAATCGACGATGTAGTAGTAACCCTTTAGTATGTCGCTGTAATTTATACGGCAATTGCTAACATCAGAGTCGTTTGGAATGGTTGCCCTATCCCTAAAATACATATCTCTTATGTTTTTTGGTAAATTGTCCATTGCTTGGCTCTGTGTTGTTTATTTTTAATTAAATTGGCCCGGATTTATTTTTACTTCCTGCAAATATCTTCAAGTAAAATTGGGTCAGAAACGCATTTAATTTTGGCAAATAAAGTGATGTTGACCCCTTTGGTTGACCCTGCGAAAACCCGACCTATTTGGCTGCTGTGGACGATATTGGGTTATTGTTTACCTAATGCAGAAATAAACTCAGTGCTGGAGTAAAGCTTGTTCAATAAACTTTGAACTGCTGGCATGAAGGCGGTTGCCGTTCTCTCACATGCGTTTGTGGCTATGAAATGCCCAGAAAATGCATATTCGTCATCCACCAACAGTTGGTTGGCATCATCAAATTCGATTTTGAGTTGTAATTTCCAACGTGCGTTGATCATGTTTTCATAATCTATTTTTTCAAGTCGAAGTTTGATAGTCTTGCTTGAGTCGGCAGAATAAAATCCTGCAGCCTCCATTTCCGATTTCATTGCATTAACGATGTAATTATCAAATGGCATGTTGCCATTGGCGTGCAGTGGAAACCAGCCTCTACACATAAAGTAATCATTGTTGCTGCTTTCCGATTTTTCTAAAACCAGTTTGTACGTGGTGTCCGACTCTTTCAGGTTGGATAGTGCTGCTACATTGTCTTTGCTAATCTGATAGATGTCTGAACCGATTGGGCGAGGGTCGGGAAGGTATATCGTTGCCGCATTCGAGGCAAAACCGCAACAAAGAAAGATTATTCCCACCAATGTTTTTTTGATCATTTTCACTCCTAACAATTGGGTAAAACGGGCCAAGTTCGATTTTCACGCCAACCGGGGTAGGGCGGCAGGGTATCGAGCGTGCCTGCCTGAACAAGGGAGGTGGCAAGCAGCGATGCGCCGGCTAGGCTGCGCAAGGTAGTCTGGAACATGCTTTCTCCACCGCGTAAGTACGAATAAGGCATTATCCGCAGCGTGTCAGCTACCGCCAAGGAAAAAGCTTGTGCATGGCACAAACGAGACAGCCTTGTATCGGCGCTTGGCCAAGCTCGCGGCTGTGCGCAGGATTACAGCAGCGTGGCTGGAAAAGTGGTTTAATCCTTGCGTTATCTCAATGCACAACTGTCCGGCCCGTTCCGGGTTATTTTTTTGTGCAGCCTGTGGGTTTGTTTGGATTTGTGCTTTCAGGCCCCTTGCTGTTGTTGATTTGAAGAGTGGGTGTTTTATGCGCTTGTTTCGCTTGCTTCCGCTTGCGGTACTGTTTTTTTCTCTTGCCGCTCACGCCGGGTCCGTGCCCCGGACCATTCCCTTGCTGCTGCGCGAGCAGACCGATGAGGGAAAGGTAAAAACAATGAGTTGCTTCAAGAAAAACCTGCTGGCCTATTTCGAACGGGAAATGAATATCCGCTTTGCGGTGCAATACCTGCCTTTTCGGCGTGCCGAGCAGTTGATGCTGAAGGGGGAAGGGCTGTTGTGGGGCATGCCGGCAATTCCGCCGGAGGAAGATCCGGGCAAGGAATATCTTTTTTCCGAGCCGGTGTACAAGAGCTATGCATGGATGGTGGTGCGCAAGAATTTCAATACCCGGATCGAATCGATCAATGATTTGAAGGGCTTGAAGCTTTCCACTTTTTACGGGGTGTCCTACTCGCCGGAATTCGAACAGCAGCGCGGCAAGTTGTTCACGGTGGAGGAAGAGCCTGATTCCGGACACAGCCGGTTGAACAAGTTGCTGATCGGCCGGGTGGATGTGCTGCTGATGCATAGCCGGCATACCACGGCAGAGGCTTTGATGAAATCGTCGAGCAAATACCTGCCGGAATTGAATCAACTGGAAATTCTGCCGCATCCCTTGCAAGAGATGCAGATCCGCTTTGCCTTGGGCCGCAAGGCATTGCAGCCGGGGAATGACTGGAGCCGCGATCTGCTTGCCGATCTGAATCGCGCCATTGCGCGCGGACAAAAGACAGGCGCTATCCAGCGCATAGTCAGCGATTCCCAGCCTTGCAGTTAGAGAGAGCAAAGAAGCTAAACGCGTGTTTTTACCCAGCGCACGATGGCATTCATGTCCATGGCGCCAGCCTGCCGGGCGAGTTCTTGTCCAGCGCGAAACAGTATCAGGGTCGGGATGCTGCGAATGCCATAGCGGGCTGAGAGCTGCGGTTCGGCCTCGGTGTTGACTTTGGCCAGGCGTATTTGCGGCTCCAGCAGCCTTGCCGCCTGGGCAAACTGCGGTGCCATGCTCTTGCAGGGCCCGCACCAGGGCGCCCAGAAATCGACCAGAACCGGGATTTCATTGCGGTCAATGTGTTTGGCAAAATTGGCCGCGTTCAATTCAAGCGGTTGCGCCATAAACAGCGGGCGGTGACATTGTCCGCAAACCGGGTTCTGGTCCAGCCGTGCAGCCGGAACGCGATTGATTGCATGACAATGTGGGCAGACCAGATGCAGTAGGTCACTCATTTCAGTTGCCTCTCAACAGAAACTAACCTTGTCCGCGGCGGCGTAATTGTGCCCGCAGGGTGTCCAGTTCTTCCTGCATGTCGGCAACCAGTGCGGCGAGCTCGGGCGTGGCGTCGAAATCCCGCTCCAGTTGCCGCATCCGCCGCGCCCGCAACAGGCTTTCGCTGGAAAAGCGCCAGGTGCCGGCAACGCTCTCCGTCTGTGGAAAGAGGCCTTCCTCGATGTGGATAATCAGCCATTCGGGCTCCACGGTGCAGGCGGCGGCCACTTGCTCCAGGGTCAACCAGCTTTCTTCCATCAGGCTGCCGATCAGGATGTCATCGTCGCGCATGGCTCATTTCCCCCATTCCGGGCGTGGATTGAATGCCAGCTCTTTGGCCATTGTTTCGTAGAGTTGCCGGGCAAACGGCGTGTCGGCGGCAGGCAGGACGACACGAATATCGAGCAGCAGATCGCCCGGTGGATTGCAGGGGATCCCCTTGCCGCGTACCCGCAACTGGGTTCCGCTTTGTGCGCCTTGCGGAATGCGCACTTTGAGGCCGCCATCGGGCGTATCAATGGTGATGATGCTGCCCAGCGCGGCTTCCCACGGCGCCACGGGCAGGTTCAGGTGCAGATCGCGGCCCTCGGCCCGCAGCCGGACATGCGGGTTGAAATGCACTTCCAGCAGCAAGTCTCCTGCCGCTGCGCCACCCGTGCCGGGTGCGCCTTGTCCGGCAAGGCGGATGATCTGCCCTTCATGCACGCCCCGGGGAATCTTGACGTTGAGCGTGCGGGTACTCAGTTGTACCCGGCCTTGCGCATCCTGTTTGGGCACGCGCAGCGATATTTGTCGGGTGGCACCGCTGAAGGCGTCCTCCAGATCGAGCAGCACCTTGGCAAGATGATCTTCCCCCTGTGCCTGGAAATGACCGCCCCGGGGATGAAAGCCTCTGGGGCTGGCCCCCATGCGACCGAATAGTTCAGCAAAGAAGTCGCTGAAATCCGCTGCCTCGGAGGGTGAAAAGCCGCGGCTCGAAAATTCAAAGCCGGTATCCCATCCGGGAGGCGGACGGAATTCCTGGCCTGGCTGGTAGCCGCTGCCCAATTGATCGTAGGCCGCGCGTTTTTCCGGATCGGCAAGCACGGCATGGGCTTCGTTGATTTCCCGCATGCGCTCTTCGGCATCTGGCTCTTTGGAAACATCGGGGTGATATTTGCGCGCAAGTTTGCGGAAAGCTTTTTTGATGTCATCGATGGTGGCATCGCGGCTTACCCCCAGGGTCTGGTAGTAGTCCTTGAATTGCATGTGGGCTCCTTTTATGAGCACCTGTCTGGAATGTGCTAATTCACTTTAGATCAATGCAGGACCCCTGAAAATTCATACCATCGAAAATGATCAGGACAGATCGTTAATCGGGTGACGATGGCAGCCGTCAGCCTGAAGCATGGAAAAAAATAGCCCCTCTTTCGAGGGGCTATTTGTTGTGCGTTGGCGAGAAAGCGGGTTGTTACAGTTTTCCTGCACCTGCATTGGCCAGAACTTTGGTCTTGGCCGCCGATACGCTATCCGGGGTGTAGCTGTAATTGGTCGATGGCGTCCACACGCTTGGTGTGCTCAGCAGCGTGGGTTTGCTTAGGCTGGTAGCCAGTACATTGGCCGAAGCAAACAAATCCTTGGCAACACCATTAAGCGTAGTCCCGGCATCATAGAAATAGGTATTGTCGCCCAGTGCAATGCCAGAAGTCGGTGCGGCCTTGTGCCAGGTGTAGAACATGACCGTATCGTCAACTTTCGCGGAATTGCCTTCCGGCGCATCCTTGATTTCAAAGATGTTGTTTTCGGAATAGATCTTGGCCAGGTAACCGATGCCGATGCCATACAAGTGGCGATTGTTCGGAACCAGCGTACCGTCTACCGGGGCATAAGCACCCAGGTAACCGATTTGCCCTGTGTAGTAGTTGTTGTACACGTGGACTTTACCCATCCGTACGCGTGGCAGGCGCTGGCCAGAGTTTTCATACCGGTTGTGATGCAGGGTCACGAACAAGGCGCCATAGCCGTTGGCTTCCGATACGGTATCCGAGCTGCCGATGAGGTGGGTCTTGTCATGATTCTTGAAGTGGCTGTTCGAAATGGTCACGTAGTTGGATTTGTTCGTAACATCGACCGAGCCATCGTGATGCTGGATGAAATAGTCCACGCCAACATGCGGAGCGGTAAATACGGACGGGAAGGTCCAATCCTCACGGCTGCCGTCATTGAAGGTGCAGTGATCAATCCAGATACGTTTGCCACCGGATACGGTGATCAAGTCATAGTCAGAATTCCAGCGACCGCCATGACATTTCTGCGGACCGGTGTTCGCATCCACATAGGTGAGCTGGCAGCCTGTTTTGGTGGTATCCAGCACGAAGGAATCAGTCGGATCCCAAACCGGGAAGTAGTCGAAAGCATCTTCAAAGGTAATGTTGCGGATCACGACGTTTTCAACACCATCGCCAATGGAGAGTTGCCCTTTGATGATCTTGGCGTTGCTGCCGATCCCCAGTAGCGAGGTATTCGAACCCAGTGCAATCTTGACGATTTTGGCTTGGTTGTTTGAAGAAGTTTCACGCAAGTCTTCCAAGGTGCCAGAAGGTTTGGCCGGCTTGGCAGTGATTGTCTTTGCATTCCAGACACTGGGTTTGTAGGCCGCGACGTAGGCAGCAAAATCGTAACCTGCGGCTTTGTAATCGGCCTCGGTGAGCTCAACCAGTGCCTTGTTCATGCTCAGGTTGATCGTGCCTTTCACATAGATGATCTTCTTGGTGCTGTCGGCACCGGTTGCGGAGGTGAAGCTGCCGTCAGTGGCAATCACTGCATCCGGGTAAAGCGCCAGAATCAATTCGTTGCGATTGGTTACCGTGTAGGTATGCGCCGTATCGGCACCATCACCGCCAGTTGTGGTTCCGCTCGACGAAGCACTGGCCCAGCCATCAGCTCCAAGGGATGATGCCAACAAGGCGATTTTGCCGTCGGTGTCGTAGGCGAATGGGCTCTTGTCGAGGATTTTGTCGAAAGCATCGCCCACTTTCATGGTGACGGAAGCCGGATCAAATGTTTCCGGGTTCAGCCCCGCAGCCACCAGCGCAGTCTTTATTTTCTCAACCAGGGCCTTGGTCTTTTCCGTGATCAATGTGGATGTAATGGCAGAGGTTTTTCCGCTGGTGAAAAGATCGATCTGTGCTTGCACCGCCAAGCCTGTCACGTCGGTTGCGATTTGGGAGGTGAGTTGGTTGATGTTTCCTGTGACGGTATTGCCGGACAGGGTTGAAACCAATGCAGTGAGTTTATGCGAGCTGTCGCTGGCGACCACGAGAAGCGGGGGAGTCATGCCGGCGACATTGATGGTGTATTTGCCGCCAGTATCTGCCGTGGCGCTCTTGCTCTTTCCGGTGGCGTCGTAAACAGTAATGTTCGCACTGGCCAATGCCGCGCCCGTTGCCGCTACGCCTGTCAGGGTGGTGCTCTCTGTTGCGGGTGTGCTGTCATTTCCGCCACCGCAAGCTACGAGTAGCGATACGAGCATGAATGAGACCAGTATCCCTATGGCCCCCAGTTTTCTTCTGGTGTGTTTCATGTTTCCTCCTGGATGTGTGCGAACCTGCCACCCATAGGCAGGCTTGTGCAGAGGACGTCTCCATTTCAGCAAGTGTTGTGATTGCTGCAGATCGCCAGATATAAAACGGAATCCCCTACATTGTGGTAACGGTAACATATTTACTGTTACCGGTAACACTACGTATTCAAAAAATAAGCTGTGAATAAAAGTTCTGACCGGCGCTCCGGGCGGAACTTTCGGACAAGAAAAGCCGGAGCCCCTCGGTAAGAGGAGGCTCCGGCTGGTTTGCGCGGATCATTGAACCGCGCGAGGGGATTGGCTTGCCCGGCTTATTTCTTTTGCAGGAAGCCGTTCAGGATGATGCTGCCGTCGGCATTACGCTGGAACCGGTTGTTGACCAGTGGCGGCGTGATGCTGGCGTAATCGCTGGTGCTGATCGTCGTGCCGTTGGAACTGACCGATTTGTCACTACCCAGGTTGTAGAAGTAATTGGAGGCATCCACAACGCCGGTGACCGCATCGCTGTATTTACCGGCCGAAGTACGCAAGGAAACGTTACTGGTGAATTTGCCTTGCTTGTCCGTGGTTGTGTAGGGGCCGGGGCGGAAAATGTAGTTGAAGCGCGCGCTGTTCAGTACCACGTTGTTGCTGATCGCCAGCGCGCCCGGGTTGAAGTTGTCGGTGAAGCCATCCATGTTGTTGTCGAACGCAATGTTGTTGCGGACGATGTGCGCAACCGGATAGCCTTCGGCGCCGAGTTTGAAGCCATTGCCGATCGAGCCCACTTCCGGCATCGCGGTGACACCGGCAGGCAGGGTCAGCGGTTTGCCGTTGGAATAAGCGATGCTGTTTTCAATGGTGATGATGCCGTTGGCACCATCCTCGATCTTGTTGAATAGATCCCAGCCATCGTCGACATTATGGTGCGAGATGCAACCACGGAAGACGTTGCCATCGCCCACGCCCAGCTTGGCCGCAAAGCCGTCGGCATTTTTCATGGCGCTGTCGGCGTTGTCGTAGGATTCGCTGTTCAGAATCAGGTTGTTGGCAGGCCACAGGGCGCGGCCGTTGGCTGCAGTCTTGGCGGTCATCTGCATGCCGGTATCGGAACTGTTGTGGACTACGACCTCCTCGACGATATTGTTGCTGCCGGAAATCCGCATGCCATTGCCGGAAGTGACGCCAGCAATTTCAATGCCTTTGATATGCCAATAGCTGGCATCCAGGGTAACGACCCGAGTGAAGATCACGCTTCCTTTGTTATCCACCACCAGTTTTTTGAGCTTGCCTTCGCCGCCGCTCGCGGTCAGCTGAAGAGTGAGGGCTGTGCTGTAGGTACCGTCCAACAGATGCACCGTGCCACCCGGTGCCACGTAATTGGCGGCAGTTGCTACATCCAGAGGCGAGGCCGGGGTGCCTGCGCCACTGCTGGTGCCGCTTGGCGAGGCATAAAGATTGGCCGGGTCGGCAAATTCTTTTTTGGTGACCGTGAGCGTCTTGGATACTGTCGCTGTGCTCGGCCCGTCGGTCGGTGTGTAATCAAGCTTGATGCTGCTGGATGCACCACTGATCGTGAGCGTGCTGGCGTAATGCTGGCCAGCAGAGACGGTAGCATTGCTGGCGATCACATTTCCGTCCTGAGTGACGGTGATCTTGCCGTCGTAATTGGTGCGTGCCTGCAGCAGATAGCTGTTGCTTGCCACGACCGAAGGGGAGGCAACTTCCAGTACGGGTGAGGCAACCGTGGCCACATATTTCGGCGCATTCACGGTATTGGCCTTGGTCAGGGAGAGCTTGGCGTTCTTGAACGTGACGCGGGCGTTGCGTGCAGCAAAGAAACCGACGTACATGTACTTGGAATCGATCGTCTGTACGATGTTGGCATTCGCGCCCGATACCGTTTGCGATACTTCGCCGCTGCCATCTTCCTTGGCGTAGGTCGCAACGAAACCACTGTCGGTGCGTTCCAATTTCAGCTTGAAGTTCGGCGTGGTGTTGAAATTGGTGGTGGCATAGGTTGCTTTGGGGATGATCGCGCCGGTATTACCCCATGCATAGTTCACGCCATCGCGGTAGATGGTTTGAATCGCCAGTTCGCCATCGGATTTCTTGTTTTTGGTCATGATCGCATTCATGACCATATTCGAGGCAGCCGGGAACTCTTCATAGCCGTCTTTCATCGGTTCCAGACGAGCCGAACCGTTCACGTCCCGCACCATCAGGCCTGCACCTTCCTGAGCATTCGGGGTAGAGAGGCTGGGGCCAAATTTTTCAACAGTCACATCGGCTTCCAGCTTGAAATTCACGCCTGTCGACAACCGGGTGTAGTAGAAGGTAAGGCCATCATGGGTGTTGGCGATTTTGCCGCCGCGGCTTTCTACCGTGATGGCGCCGTTCAAACTGGATGCATCGCCATTGCCCAGTTTTTTGCCATCAAACCAGACATTGTTGATGCCAACCTGATCTGCAGTCAGGTTGGTTGCGAAGTTCAAGTCGGTTGATTGGCCAAATGCCACTGCGCACCAGGTCAATTTGCTCGAATCGAGCGATGAGCCATCGTTGCTGGAAAGCGTACAGGGGGCTGGCGTTGCAATGATGATTTTGCCGCTGGCATCATAGCGGAAACTTACCTGATCAAGCACCTTGTCGTAGGCATCACCCACTTGCATGGTGAAAGAAACCGGATCAAAAGTTTCCGGGTTGCTGATTCCTGCGGCAGTCAAAGCTGCGAGGATTTCAGAGCGCACGGTTGCGGTTTTTTCAGTGATTTTCGCAACGGTAATGCTGCTGGTTGTACCCACTTTAAACAATTCGATCAGGGCTTGTGTTCCTACGCCGGACACATCCGATGCAATACGATCGGTCAACTGGTTGATGTTGCCGGTGATCTTGCCGTCGGCGATCTTGGAGACCAGCGCAGTCAGGGTGTTGGTTCCATTGGTGGCAACAACCAACAATGGCGCGGCCATGCCAGATACGTTGGCAATGGTATAGCTGCCGTTTGCATCCGCAGTTGCAGTCAGGGTTTTGCCCTTCATGTCATAAACAGTAATGGTGGCATTAGCCATTGCCGCCCCTGTTGCTGCAACGCCGGACAGCTGAGTGCTTGCTCCGCTGCCGCTATCTCCACTGCTACCGCCGCCATCTCCACCGCCACAAGCGGCCAATAGCGAGATGAACAAGAATGATGCCAATAACCTTATGGCATTCAGAATGCTCGTACTTTTTCTCATAACTCCTCCTGAGTTTAAATCAAGTCTGCCTGGCGGGCAGATTCCTCACAGGTGCTTCCATTCCGTTTTTTTAACGGCCTTGTTCCCGTATTGGGTGCCCTCTTTGGGAACGGTAACATATTTACTGTTACCGGTAACAATTTAAGGCGGTTTTTTGTGAAATTGCTACAAAATATGTAAAAAATTATTAGCAGTTCGCCGTGGCCAAGTTCGCCAGTGAAGAGCCAGTAGAAAGCGTGCGCGCGAGGGAATGATCAGAAAAAAAGCGCCGGTTCAAGTGCTTTGAACCGGCTTGGTGTGGCGTGATTGGCTATGCGGTTTGCAGGCAGCGCTCAATGAATTCGCCGATGGCCACGATCTCCGGCATGCAGACCGAGTGTTGCATCGGGTAGGTATGCCAGCTGATCGGGTAACCAGCCGCGGCCAGTTGCTCGTAGGCGGTCTTGCCCAAGGTGACCGGTACGACCGGATCCATGCCGCCGTGCGCTGCAAAAATCGGCGTGTTGTGGTTGATGCCCATGCTGTCGGCCACCAGCAATTCCGGTGCAGGAATATAAGTGGAAAGCGCGACGATGCCGGCGAGTTTTTCCGGGTAGGTCAGGCCGGCGGTGTAGGCAATCGCCCCGCCTTGCGAGAAGCCGGCCAGGATGATGCGGCTGGCGGGAATGCCGCGTGCGTTTTCGTGCTTGATCAGTTGGCGGATGGCTTCAACCGAACGCACCACGCCGTGGGCATCGGTTTCGCGGCTGATCTGGTCGAAATGAATGATGTCGTACCAGCCTCGCATCACGTAGCCATTGTTGCAGGTGATCGGAATCGCGGGCGCATGCGGAAAAATGAAGCGCACCGGCAAATCTTCCGGCAGGCCCAGTTCCGGAACCACCGGCACGAAATCGCTGCCGTCGGCGCCGAGTCCGTGCAGCCAGATCACGCTGGCAACGGGGTCGATGCCGGTAGCAATTTCGATTGAATCAAGCAGTTGATTGTCCATGTTCATTTCTCAAATTGGGGCGGGGCGAATGGCGTCCTTGGGGCGGAAGGCTCTGACGATTTCCGGCCGTGTTTCCACGTAGGGGCCTTCCAGCAATTGGATGCAATAGGGCACGGCGGCGAAAATACCGGGCACGCGCGGGTTGCCGCCAGCATCTTTCAAGCCTTCCAGCGTTTCCTTGATCGATTTGGGCTGGCCGGGCAGATTGATAATCAACGTCTGTTTGCGAATTACACCCACTTGGCGCGACAGGATCGCAGTCGGCACGAAATGCAGGCTGATCTGGCGCATCTGCTCGCCAAAACCCGGCATTTCACGATCGGCAATAGCGAGCGTGGCATCGGGGGTGACATCGCGCTTGGCTGGGCCGGTGCCGCCGGTGGTGAGCACCAGATGGCAGCCGGCTTCGTCGACCAGTTCCTTGAGCGTGGCCTCGATCTGCGCTTGTTCATCGGGAATCAGCCGGGTGACGATATCCAGCGGGTTGAGGAGGGTTGCCGCAAGCCATTCCTGCAGGGCAGGGATGCCCTTGTCGGCGTAAACGCCGGCGCTGGCCCGGTCGGATACCGAAACCAGGCCGATTTTCAGTACTTCATTCATCGTCGGCTTCCGGCGTGGGCTGGCCACCAATCGGCGGCTCGGGAATGTATTCCTTCAGCAACTGGAACAGTTCGCGGAAGTTCTTGGGTGGCTTTTGCTGCTCGCGCTCTTTCTGGGCATTGCGGATCGTTTGGCGCAGGCGCTGCACATCCACTTGCGGGTAGTCGGCCACAAAGCTTTCGACGGCCTTGGCGTCGGTGAGCAGGTTTTCACGCAGGCGTTCGAGTTGATGCAGCCAGCCGCTGTGGCGGTCGGAAACGCCCGCGATCTTGTCGAGCAATTCCTGGATCGGCGCAGGGTCAACATGGCGCATCAACTTGCCGATGAACTGCTTCTGCCGGCTGATCGCGCCATGGGCGGTCAGGCGCTTGAGTTCGATCAGCGCGTCGTACAGGCGCTCCGGCAGGTTGAGCGTAGCCAGCTGCTTTTTATCGAGCGTGGCCAGCTTCTCGCCCAACTCTTGCAGTGCGGTCATGTCCCGCTTCATTTCAGATTTGCTGACGTAGATGATCTCGTCGTCGGGATTCTCGAACTGCTCGTTACTCATGGCTGCGTATCATTGGGTAAAACCGGTATGATACCGCAACAACAATAACGGGTTATCAACGTGTCTGAATTCAGTTTCAATGAGCAAGCGCTGCGCGAGCTGGCCGCACAGGTAATCGAGGTCGCGCGCCGCGAAGGTGCCACCGCCTGCGAGGCCGATATTTCCGAGAGCGTCGGCAAGAATATTTCCGTGCGCCTCTCCGAAGTCGAAACCATCGAATACAACCACGACAAGGGCGTGGGGGTGACGGTCTACCTCGGCCAGCGCAAGGGGCACGCGAGTTCATCCGATTTCTCACCCAAGGCAATGGAAGACACCGTGCGCGCCGCGCTCGCCATCGCGCGTCATACCGCGGAGGATGACTGCGCAGGCTTGCCCGCAGCCGATCGCCTGGCCACGCAATTCCCTGATCTCGACCTCTACCATCCCTGTGCGATGAGCGTGGAGGAGGCGATCGAGATCGCCAAGGAATGCGAAGCCGCCGGGCAAGCGGTCGATCCGCGCATCAATAATTCCGAAGGGGCCGGCGTTTACCTGAGCGCCAGCCGCTTTGTCTTTGCCAATTCGCTCGGCTTCATCGGCAGTTCCAGCATGAGCCGGCACAGCCTGTCCGCCACGCTGATTGCCGAAGATGAAGAAGGCATGCAGCGCGACTACTGGCACGATTCGGCGCGCAGTTGGCTCGACATGAAAACGCCGGCAGAAGTGGGCCGCATCGCCGGCGAGCGCACCGTGCGTCGCCTGGGTGCGCGGCGGGTGAAAACCGGCGAATATCCGGTGCTGTTCGAAGCGCCGGTCGCTTCCAGCCTGATCGGTCACTGGATTTCCGCCGTGAGTGGCGGCAGCCTGTTCCGCAAGGCGAGCTTCCTGACTGACAGCATCGGCCAAGCGGTTTTTGCGCCGTGTGTTTCGATATACGAAGACCCGTTCGTGTTGCGCGGGCTGGCCAGCAGCACTTTTGATGCCGAAGGCGTGGCGGTCAGCGCGCGCGAACTCGTGCGCGATGGCGTGCAGCAGGGATATTTCCTGTCCAGCTACAGCGCGCGCAAGCTGGGCATGCAATCCACCGGCAATGCCGGCGGTCCGCACAATCTGATCGTTCCGGCCACGGCCACATTTGCGCAATTGCTGGCTGAGCTCGGCACCGGTCTCCTGGTGACCGAGATGATGGGACATGGCATCAACCAGGTCACCGGGGATTACTCGCGCGGCGCGGCGGGCTTCTGGGTCGAAAACGGCGTGATCCAGTATCCGGTGGAGGAAATCACCATCGCAGGCAATCTGCGCGACATGTACCGCAACATCGTGGGTATTGGCGACGACGCGCTGTCATCCTCCAGCCGCAAGGTTGGGTCGATCCTGATCGGCAAGATGACGGTGGCGGGCGAATAAGAGCCTATCCCATTAGGCGGCTGCGCCTTCGCATCTGACGGTCGGGCGGTGCTCGGAATCCTCATGTACTCCCATGTACATTCCGGTTCCTGTGCTCCGTCCTCCTGTCACCTGCATCGGCTCGCTCGCCTACTGAGATAGGCTCTAGGTATCCGAGGATTCGAAATGAAACCCGCTTATTGGGAGGAGGCCTGTACCGTACTGGCCGCGGCTGACCCGGTGCTGGCAGATTTGATTGCGCGTTATCCCGGCATCAGCCTGCGCAGCCGGGGCGATGTGTTTCATACGCTGGCGCGTTCCATTGTCGGCCAGCAAATTTCGGTGAAGGCAGCGGATTCGGTTTGGAGCAAGCTGGAAAGAACGCTGGACGGCGTGGAAAGCACGAATGTGCTGTCCGCCAGCGTTGAAACCTTGCGCAGTTGCGGCCTGTCTGCGCGCAAGGTCGAATACCTGAGTGATCTGGCCGCGCACCATCAGGCCGGGCGACTGGATTCGGCTGCTTGGCAGCAATGGGATGACGAAGCCATCATTGCCGAGTTGTGCACGATACGCGGCATCGGTCGCTGGACCGCGGAGATGTTCCTGATTTTCTACCTGCTGCGACCGGACGTGTTCCCGCTCGACGATATCGGCCTGCTCAAGGCCATTGCCCTGCATTACCACGAACAGGAACGATTGCCGCGCAAGGTGATCGTGAGTTTGGGCGAAGCCTGGCGGCCGTGGCGCAGCGTGGCGACGTGGTATTTGTGGCGGAGTCTGGACCCGCTTCCGGTTGAGTATTGACGAATCTGGATCAGCGGCTTGGCATCTCCAGCACACCCGTTTCGATCAGTTCATCCAGCAAGTAGGTGAAATCCTCGCTTGCGCCAGCATCCGGGTCAAACGAGAAAATATCCGTTCCCCAGCCAATCGCTTCTACCAGCGAATCGTGCTCCCGAATCCGCGTGCGCAGCACTTCGCCCGGGTAGTTTTCCTCCAATGCCTCGACCACGTTTTCAACGGTTCTTCGTCCTTCGATGTAACGGTTGATCAGGTAGCGCCGCTCCCTGTGGCCGGCCAGCGTTTCCAGTCCAGCCAGTGTTTGCGCCAGCATGCGTGCGCCGTTGAGCGCCAGGTATTCTGCCGCCACGGGAATCAGCACCAGATCCGCAGCGAAGAGCGCGGAAAAGGCGAGTATGCCCAGCGTCGGGTTGCAATCGATCAGGATCGGCATGCCGCTTTCCTGCAGCATTTCGGTTTCTATCGCCTTTTTGAGGCGGCGGATGTTGGCGTGCTGGCGCGAGGGGATTACGTCGACACGGGCCAGTTCCATGTGCGAAGGAATGAAACGGATGCCGTCGTTCAGCGAAATGGCCAGATCGGTCAGCGCGGATTTTCCCTGGTAAAACGAGGCAATGCTGGCCTGAACGCTGGGCTGCCGCTGCCAGAGAGCCGTGAGGTGGGCTTGGGGGTCGAGGTCGATTACCAGGGGTTCGATGCCGTTCTTGGCAATGGCCGCGGCAAGATTGGCGGTGATCGTGGTTTTGCCGACACCGCCTTTCTGGTTGAAAACTGCGATGACTGTCATGCGCTGCTCTCGCCGATCTGGCGCCGGTAGTGGAGGGGTGGAGCCAAGGTGGAAGTGATAAACCTTGGCTCCCGTGCTTTATAGCACTTCCGCGGCGTAATCGGCGAGGCGCGAGCGCTCGCCACGGGTCAGCGTGATATGGCCGGAATGTCCCCAGTTCTTGAAACGGTCCACCACGTAAGTCAGGCCGGACGAACCCTCGGTCAAATAAGGCGTATCGATTTGTGCGATATTGCCCAGGCACACCACCTTGGTGCCGGGACCGGCGCGGGTGATCAATGTCTTCATCTGCTTGGGCGTCAGGTTCTGCGCTTCGTCGATGATCAGCAGCTTGTTGAGGAAGGTGCGTCCGCGCATGAAGTTCAGCGATTTCACCTTGATGCGGCTGCGAATCAGGTCGCGCGTGGCGGCCCGGCCCCAGTCGCCGCCTTCGTTGTCGGATTGGTTGAGCACATCGAGGTTGTCTTCCAGCGCGCCCATCCATGGCTGCATCTTTTCTTCTTCCGTGCCGGGCAGGAAACCGATGTCTTCGCCGACTGGCACCGTGACGCGAGTCATGATGATTTCGCTGTAGATTTTCGATTCCAGCGTCTGGGTCAGCCCGGCTGCCAGGGTGAGCAGCGTTTTGCCGGTGCCGGCCTGGCCGAGCAAGGAAACAAAATCGATGTCCGGATTCATCAAGAGGTTCAGCGCAAAATTTTGCTCGCGGTTGCGTGCGGTGATGCCCCAGATCGCGTTCTTGTGATGCGTGTAGTCCTTTAGGCTTTCCAGTTGCGCGGTCTTGCCATCTAGGGTGACAACCCGGGCCAGGAAACCCGGTTCATCGGCCTGGAACAGCAACTGGTTGGGGTAAAGTTCCTGACTGTCCGGGCCGGTGATGCGCCAGTGACTGCGGCCGCCTTCCTGCCAGGAGCGCATGTCCTTCCCGTTGCGCTCCCAGAAAACCTGGTTGATCTCGCGCATGCCGGTGTAGAGCAGGTCGGTATCTTCCAGCACCTTGTCATTGAAATAGTCTTCGGCCGCCATCCCCAGCGCACGGGCCTTGATGCGCATGTTGATGTCTTTGGAAACCAGGATGACTTGGCGTTTGGGGTTGAGCTGGTGCAGGTGGTGAACGACGCCGAGGATCTGGTTGTCGGCTTTGCCCATCGGCAGTTGCGAGGGCAGGGTGCTGGTGGTGGATTCGGTTTGCAGGAACAACCGCCCGGTGGCCTGGCCCTGGCTGGCTACGTTGAGCGGCACCCCTTCCTGCAGGCTGTGTTCTTTGCCGCTGATCAATTCCTCCATGAAGCGGCTGGCCTGGCGTGCATTGCGCGAAACTTCGGACATGCCCTTCTTGTTGCTGTCGAGTTCCTCCAGCGTCATCATCGGCACGAAGATATCGTGCTCGTCGAACCGGTACAGGGATGTCGGATCGTGCATCAATACGTTGGTATCGAGCACGAACAACTTGGTGGAGCCATTGCGCTTGCGTGCCGTCATCATCTGGTTTCTCCCTGTTGGTAAGTAAGGGCGGCTATCCCGCCAGCGTGTTATTTGAGTGTTTGCACGAAAGCCAGTACTTCCGCCACATGGCCGGGCACTTTTACCCCGCGCCATTCCTTGGCAATTTCTCCTTGTCGGTTGATGACGAAGGTGCTGCGCTCGATGCCTTGCACCTCTTTGCCATACATTTTTTTGGTCTTGATGACATCGAAGGCGCGGCAGGCCAGTTCTTCCTGATCGCTGACAAGCTCGAACGGGTAACTTTGCTTGGCCTTGAATCCTTCGTGGGATTTGATGCTGTCGCGCGAGAGGCCGAACACCGGGCAGTCCGCAGCGAGGAATTCGGCATAACTATCGCGGAAGTCGCCGCCTTCGGTCGTGCATCCGGGCGTGTTGTCTTTGGGGTAGAAGTAGAGAACAAATGTTTGCCCGAGAAGGGCGGTGGTATCGAAGGTGCCGCCACTGGTCATCGGCAGTTGGATAGCGGGGCAAAGTGGGCTGGGCATGAGTACCTCCTGTTTTGATAATGGTCGATGAATGGCACTTGGGCAAGAAACGTCTGGTCGACTGTTGCGGTCTTTATTCACGTCTATCCAGCACTTCGCCCTACGGCTAGAATGCCCTCATTTGATTACAGATGGTGTCGATACGATGAGCATCAAGAGCGATAAATGGATTCGAAAAATGGTTGAGCAGCACAGCATGATCGATCCGTTTGTGCCGGGCCAGGTGAAGATGGTCGATGGTCAGCGCATTGTTTCGTACGGCACATCCAGCTATGGCTACGATATCCGTTGCGCCGATGAGTTCAAGGTATTCACCAACCTGAACAGCACGATTGTCGACCCGAAAAACTTCGATGAAAACAGTTTCGTGGATGTGTCCGGCAAGGGCTATTGCATCATCCCGCCCAACTCGTTCGCCCTGGCCCGTACGGTGGAATACTTCCGCATCCCGCGCAATACGCTGACGGTCTGCCTTGGCAAATCGACCTATGCCCGCTGCGGCATCATCGTCAACGTCACCCCGTTCGAACCGGAATGGGAAGGCTATGTGACTCTGGAATTCTCCAACACCACGCCGCTGCCGGGCAAGATCTACGCCAACGAGGGCGTGGCGCAGGTGTTGTTCTTTGAAGCCGACGATGACGATGTTTGCGAGACCTCGTACCGCGATCGTGGCGGCAAGTACCAGGGCCAGGTGGGCGTGACGTTGCCCAAGACCTGATTATCAGGTTTGAGGCGAGCATCAAATGGCGTAGCTGATTGCTGCGCCATTTTCTTATGTGCGCCGTGCTTGATGCCTTTGGTACACGGCTGAAATAAAGAGGCAAGCATCCAGCTTTGGCACGCTCGGGCAGAGCACGACCGATTGTTGTTGTAGCTGCAACCCGCAGCCTTGTTTGATTCATTCCCACCATCCCCGCTTCCGCCCTCCGGCGGAAGAGCCTCGCTGACGCTCGATCGGCTGAATGCGGGGTGTTGCGGCACTCTGTTACAATTCCATCTTTATCAGCAAATTTTCATTGAACGCCCATGCTCACCGTATACAACACGCTCGCCCGCGAAAAACAACCGTTTCAGCCCATTGAACCCGGCAAGGTGCGCATGTATGTCTGCGGCATGACGGTATACGACCTGTGCCACGTCGGGCACGCGCGCATGCTGACTTCGTTCGATGTGGTCTATCGCTGGTTGCAGGCAGCCGGATATAACGTGACCTATGTGCGCAATATCACCGACATCGACGACAAGATCATCAAGCGCGCAGCGGAAAACAACGAGCCGATCGAGGCGCTGACCGAGCGCACCATTGGCTACATGCACGAAGACTGCACTGCGCTGGGCCTGCTGCCACCGACGTTCGAGCCGCGCGCCACACAGCATATCGACGGCATGCAGGCGCTGATCAACCAACTGATTGCCAAGGGCCGGGCCTATCCCGCAGCCAATGGCGACGTTTACTACGCGGTGCATGAGTTCCCGGGCTACGGCAAGCTTTCCGGCAAGAGCCTGGATGACCTGCGCGCCGGCGAGCGCGTGGCGGTGGACGAGTTCAAGCGCGATCCGCTCGATTTCGTGCTGTGGAAAGGCGCCAAACCGGGCGAGCCGTATTGGGATTCGCCCTGGGGTCATGGCCGGCCGGGCTGGCATATCGAGTGCTCGGCGATGAGCTGCCATCATCTGGGCGAGCATTTCGACATTCACGGCGGCGGCGCCGATCTGCAGTTCCCGCATCACGAGAACGAGATCGCCCAATCCGAAGGGGCACATGACCACGCCTATGTGAACTACTGGCTGCATAACGGTTTCGTGCAGATCGACGGCGAGAAGATGTCCAAATCGCTGGGCAATTTCTTCACGATCCGCGATGTGCTCAAGCATTACGATGGCGAAGTGGTGCGCTTCCTGATCGTGCGCGCGCACTACCGCAGCCCGATCAATTTTGCCGATACCCTGCTCGACGATGCGCGCCAGGGCCTGTCTCGCCTGTATACCGCGCTGCGCGGCATTGATCTTCCGGCTGCAGGGGAAATTGATTGGTCGAATGCCTATGCCGCGCGCTTCAAGGCGGCGATGGACGATGATTTCAACACACCGGAAGCGGTGGCCGTGCTGTTCGATCTGGCCGGTGAAGTGAATCGCAGTCGCGACCCGCAAGTGGCGTTGCTGTTGAAGCAGCTCGGTGGAATTCTGGGCTTACTGGAACGCGATCCGGTGGATTTCCTGCAAGGCAGCACCCCGGTTGCGGAGGATGGGTTGAACGCAGAGCAGATCGAGGCGCTGATCGCCGGTCGCAAGGCGGCCCGGGCGGCCAAAAATTTTGCCGAATCGGACCGGATTCGCGCCGAATTGGATGCCGCTGGTGTGGTGCTGGAAGACGGGCCGCAAGGAACGACCTGGCGTCGGAAATAATGTGCTGACGCATCTGCCAAAACAAAATGCCACGGGATCAACCTCGTGGCGTTTTGTTTTGGCGGTGCTGCTTACTTGGCTTTTTTCTTCTTGCCAACCGGGGCGGGAATACTTTCCGCGCCGTCTTCCATCAGGGCGCGCAGCATCCAGGCGTTCTTTTCATGGATTTCCATGCGCTGGGTGAGCAGGTCTGCGGTGGGCTGGTCGTTGGCGGCATCGGCAATCTTGAAGACTTCGCGCGCAGTGCGGGCCACGGCCTCCTGACCTTCCACTAGTTGCAGCATCATGTCGCGTGCGGACGGAACCCCATGTTCTTCTGCAATGGATGCCAGCTCGGAAAAGCGCTTGAACGAGCCCGGTGCGTAATGGCCCAGCGAGCGGATGCGCTCCGCAATCAGATCCAGCGCGTTCCACAGTTCGGTGTATTGCTGCTGGAAAAGTACATGCAGTGTCTGGAACATCGGACCGGTAACATTCCAGTGGAAGTTATGCGTCTTCATGTAGAGCGTGAAGCTATCGGCCAGCAGCAGCGAAAGACCCTCTGCAATTTCCTTGCGATCATTTTCTTCGATGCCGATATTGATTTTTGCCATGTTGATACTCCTTGCGTTGTTGTTGGGGAAACAGGTTTATCCGAGTGCGGTATCCAGAATCATCATGATCACAAAGCCGGTCATCAGGCCCAGCGTCGAGGGTGTCTGGTGACCATTTCTGTGCGTTTCGGGAATCACTTCATGCGAAACCACAAAAATCATTGCGCCGGCAGCGAGTCCCAGTCCGATCGGGTAGGCAAGGGCCATACCGCTTGAAAGCCCGACGCCAAACAAGGCGCCCAGCGGTTCCATAAAACCGGATGCACCGGCAATCAGCACGGCGCGGAATGCACCAAAGCCGGCGGCGCGCAAGCTCATGGCTACGGCCAATCCTTCCGGGATGTCCTGAATGGCAATGGCGGTGGTCAACGGCAGGCCAACCTGCAGATCTGCCTGCGAGAAGGAAACCCCGATCGCCATTCCTTCCGGCAGGTTATGCAAGGTGATGGCCAGCACAAACAGCCAGACGCGATTCAACCGATCGTTGCAAGGACCGCAGGGTTCGCCGTGCGGATGCGTGTGCGGCGTGAACTGATCCAACCCCAGCATCAGTAGCGCCCCGAGCCCGATCCCCAGCGCCACAACGACTGCGCCTGCAAGCGGAGACCCTGTTTGTTGCGCGCCCGCTGCAACGCCTGGAATAACCAGCGAAAAGGCACTTGCAGCCAGCATCATGCCTGCGGCCATCCCCAGCATGGTGTCTTCAGTGCGCTGGGTCAGTTTTTTCAGGAACAATGCAGGCAGGGCGCCGCAGCAGGTGGCCAGGAACCCGGCCATGCCGCCGATCAGCCCCCATTCCACCGAATGCTGGTTGAAGTTGCTCAGCGCGGTATAGCTGCTGGTACCAAAAAGCCAGCTGATACAGAGTGCGGAAACCAGCAGGGCCAGTGCGGAGTAGGGGTGTGCCCGGACGTAGAGCCGCATGACCTGACTAGTACTTTGCGAAAGGGAAGAAGCGTTATTCATGCCCTCGTTTATAGCATCTTTATGTTACCAAGCGCTAACACGAGCCGAATTGTTGCTGTCAGTCTGTTGTTTCTCTGATGCCGGATGAGCGTTGAAAGGTGGGGCAAATGGAGGCTGCAGAAACTAAAACCCCCGGCTGGGCCGGGGGCTGGGGACTGATTTCGTGCGGAGTGGCTTAGTGATGCCGGCCGCCCGAACGATGTCCGCCAAGCAGCGCCGGCACATTGCGTGAGCCGCGTTGTTGGCGGGGAGGCGCGACATTGCCGTTGACTTCGCGCGGCGGAGTGATCACGTTGCCGTTCGGTTCCGCTTTGTTGCCTGCGTGTGCGCTTGCAACAGGTTTCGCGCCATGTGGTTTGGCTGCCGCCGGCTTGGCGGCCGGACGTGACTGGCCTTGCCCTTGCGGTTTTGCACTGCCGCGACCCTGACCCTGACCTTGACGCCCACCTTGGCCCGAGCGTCCACCATTGCCTTGGCCCGGACGACCACCCCCCTGACGTGGCCCGTTGCGGCCATTCAGAATCGGTTCCGGCTTGGCTTTCGGGTCCCAAGCAAAGCCGGGGACGGTTTCTGCCGGGATCTCGCGCTTGATCTTGCGCTCGATATCGGCCAGCAGCTTGAGTTCATCCACGCAGACCAGCGAGATCGCTTCGCCTTCCGAACCCGCGCGACCGGTACGGCCGATGCGGTGCACATAGTCTTCCGGCACGTTGGGCAACTCGTAGTTCACCACATGCGGCAGCTCTGAAATATCAATACCGCGCGCGGCGATGTCGGTCGCGACCAGCACCTGCAGCGTGCCGGACTTGAATTCCGACAAGGCACGGGTACGCGCGCCCTGGCTCTTGTTGCCGTGAATGGCCATGGAAGTGATGCCTTCCTTGTCCAGTTGCTCGGCCAACCGGTTGGCGCCATGCTTGGTGCGGGTAAATACCAGCACCTGGTGCCAGTTGTTTTCCTTGATCAGGTGCGCCAGCAGCTGGCGTTTCTGGTCGCGGTCCACGGTATAAACCTTTTGCGAAATCAGTTCGGCGGTGGCGTTGCGGCGCGCCACTTCGATCAGTGCCGGATTGGTCAGGATGCCGTCGGCCAGTTCCTTGATCTCGTCCGAGAACGTGGCGGAGAACAGCAGGTTCTGGCGTTTCTTCGGCAGCAGCGCCAGCACCTTGCGGATATCGCGGATAAAGCCCATGTCGAGCATGCGGTCGGCTTCGTCCAGCACCAGTGTTTCCACGCCGCTCAGGTCGACGGTTTTCTGTCCCACGTGATCGAGCAGGCGACCCGGGGTGGAAACCAGAATGTCCACGCGCTTGCGCATCGCATAGATTTGCGGGTTGATGCTGACACCGCCAAACATGGCCAGCGAGGTGATCCGGGTATGTTTGCCATAGTCGCGCACGGATTCTTCGACCTGCGCGGCGAGTTCACGCGTCGGTACCAGCACCAGCACGCGGATTTTGCCGCGGCCTTCCGGAATTGGCACGGAAATCAGGCGTTGCAGGATCGGAAGGACAAAACCTGCGGTCTTGCCGGTGCCGGTCTGGGCGCCGGCCATCAAGTCACCGCCGGCCAATACGGCGGGAATGCCTTGCTGTTGAATCGGGGTAGGGGTGGTGTAGCCAAGTTCAGTAACTGCGCGGACGAGTTCATCCGCAAGCCCAAGGGCGGAAAAAGACATTAAAACTCCAGGGAGATCATCGGCCTGTCGCTTCAGTGGTCTGAGGCGCCAGTCAAAGGCAGATAGGGTAGGGAATAAACAGAAGTCGCGCAGACTGGTTGGAGCGGAACTCTGGGCAGTGTAGTCCTTATTGGAGCCGGCGGCAAAGCATGGTTTGGGTAGTATTGCCTCAATCGGCCTCAAGTTGGGCGGTGCGTCGTCCTTGCAGCATCTGCCGCTTGCCGCCGAAACCCTTGGCTTTGCTGACCGTAAAGCCGGCCTCTGTTAGCCCCTGGCGCACAAAGCCGGCCACGCTCCAGGTCGCCAGCGTGCAATCTTCAGCCGCCAAGCGGGCAAGTTGCCGGAACAGTGCCGGCGACCACATGTCCGGATTCTTGGAGGGCGCGAAGCCATCGAGATAAATCGCGTTGGCTTGATCCGGAATGCGTGGAAATTGTTCCTGCGCATCGCCCAGTAGCAGGGTCAGTTGCACCTGTCCGCCATCGAGCAGGATGTCGTGCCGACCTTCGGTCAGTGCCGGCCAGCCTGCCACGAGTTGCTCGGAGAGCTCAGTGAACTGCGGCCAGCTGGCGTGCAGACGCGCGAGATCAGCGGACTGGAACGGGTATTTTTCTACCGAGATGAACTGCAGCCGCGTGCTGCGCTGTGGATCAACTCTCCAGGCTTGCCAAGTAGTCAGAAAGCTCAAGCCCAGGCCGAAGCCGGTTTCCAGAATCGTGAACGTATCCCGCTCGCGCCAGCGTTGCGGCAGGCCGTTGCCGGCCATGAACACATGTTCGATCTGCCCCAGTCCGCCGTCGGTGGTGTGGTAAATGTCGTCAAACGTGGCGGAGTAGGGCACGCCCTCCGGCGAGAAGGCGATTGCGGCAGGCTGGATCATTGCGAATAAATCGCGCCAAGTATGCGCGGCCCGCTCGCGCCGGTCACGGCCGGCAGGTTGGCGGGGATGCGCTCGATACAGCAGCGCGCGAGCCAGGCAAAGGCATAGGCTTCGACCCAGTCCGGGTTGACGCCAAGCTCGGCGGTGGTGCCGATGCGCGTCTGTGGCAGTTCGCCCGCCAGCATCGCGGCCAGCGTGGCGTTGTGTGCACCTCCGCCGCACAGGTACAGCGTAGCGGGATGGGCTGCGCGGGCTGCATCGGCAATGGTGCGGGCAGTCAGCGCGCAGAGCGTGGCCTGCACGTCTTGCGGCGCGTCGTTCCGCCCGGCGAGCACTGCATCGAGCCAAGCCGCGTGGAACAGGTCGCGCCCGGTGCTTTTTGGCGCGGGCAGCGCGAACCAAGGTTCGGCCAGCAGCGTTTGCAGCAGATCGGGCAGGGTTTTTCCGCCGGCGGCCCAAGCACCGTCGGCATCGTAGGCGCAGCCTTGATGGCGCTGTGTCCACAGGTCCATCAGTACATTGCCGGGTCCGCAGTCCCAGCCGGTGACGTTGCAGCTGGCGGGCAGGATGGTGAGGTTGGCGATGCCGCCGACGTTGACGAGCACGCGGGTTTCGGCGGCTTGGCCAAAGATGGCTTGGTGAAAAGCCGGCACCAGCGGTGCGCCCTGGCCGCCGGCGGCGACATCGCGGCTGCGGAAATCGCCGACCACGCTGATGCCGGTCAGCTCGGCCAACAGCGCGTGGTTGCCGATCTGCAGCGTGTAGCCGCATTCGGGCCGGTGGCGGATGGTCTGGCCGTGGTTGCCGATCGCGCGGATATCTTGGGCGGCGATGCCGGTCTGCGCGAGCAATTGATTGACTGCGTTAGCGCAGGCGCGGCTGTGGGCGTTGGCGGCCAGCGCGGCGCGATGCAGCTCATCCGCGCCGCTGGCTTGCAGTGCCAGCAATTCGACGCGCAAGTCTTGATCGAGCGGCGTGCCGGTTGCGGCGATCAGGCGCGGGTGTGCGCCGGAGAAGTCGACCAGCGCGGTGTCGATGCCGTCGAGGCTGGTGCCGGTCATTAGACCGATGTAGTAGTCAGACATGGGAGCCTATTTACATTAGGTGGCTGCGCCATCACATTTTGCAGCCGGGCGGTACTCGGAATCCTCATGTACGCTTGTGTACACTCCGGTTCACCCCAAGGGTACTTCCTACGGGGCGCCTGCGTTCCGGCCGGCTGCAAACTATTTCGGCTCGCTCACCTACTGAAAATAGGCTCTAAGCGCCGGTCGGAAGCGGGAATAGCCCGATTATATCCGCTTGCGCATCAGCGTCGACTTGCCGAACAGGCTCTCGACCAAGTCGACGGTCAGCTGGGCGGTCTGGTTGCGCACGTCGAAAGCCGGGTTGAGCTCCATGATGTCGAGCGATGCCAGCAGGCCGGTGTCGGCGATCATTTCCATGCACAATTGCGCTTCGCGGTAAGTCGGACCGCCCGGAACCGGTGTGCCCACGCCGGGAGCGATCTGTGGGTCGAGAAAATCTGCATCGAAGCTGACGTGCAGGTGCGTATGTTCATCGAGATCGGCCAGTGCGCGTTCCATCGTCTGGTGCATGCCGGTTTCGTCGATGAAGCGCATGTCGAAGACTTCCAGATTCATCTGGTGCACGAACTGTTTTTCCGCCGGATCGACGCTGCGGATGCCGATCAGGCGGAAGACCTCGGGTGAAACCGCAGGAATGACGCCGCTCAGACTGGAGAGCTCGGTCGGATCGTAGCCGCATAGCGTTGCGACCGGCATGCCGTGCAGATTGCCGCTGGGCGTGATGTCGGCGGTATTCGAATCGGCGTGCGCATCCAGCCACAGTACGCGCAGCTTCTTGCCGGTTTCTCGGCAATGGCGTGCGACGGCGCTGATCGAGCCGATGGCCAGCGAATGGTCACCGCCCATCAGGATCGGCAGACGGTCACGCTGCAGTGTGCTGTAAACCGCCTCGTACACCGACTGGTTCCAGGGCGTGACTTCATCCAGATGGCGGTAGCCGCCGGTGGATTCCTCCCACGGATTGTGCGGACCATGCAAGTTGCCCAGGTCTTCGACATCCAGGCCATGATTGAACAGCGCCGGTTCAATCCCTGCCACGCGCAAGGCTTCCGGACCCATCGACGCACCGCGCGTGCTGGCACCGACATCGGTGGGGGCGCCGATCAGCGAAATCTTGTGTTGCGATTGTGGGTGGGGCAAGGACATCATGGGGTTCATCCTGTCACTGGGTGCGCGATTGTGGCGGCATTGGCGGATCAATACCACCCGCACTTTCCCTACCTATTGAGCAGCATTCGCATTACGGGAAAATGATGGATCGGTTGCGGTAATATTTGCCCATTCAAAGGGGAGTGCATGTCTCAAACCACGGGCAACAGCCTGGCTTCAAATCACCTGGACTGGGTGGACGGCACCCGCTGTATTGCGGCGCTGGCGGTGGTGTTGCTGCATGCGGCAGCCAGCGCGGTGACGGACAAGAGCCTGATCGGCAGCAGTGGCTGGTGGGCAGCCAATCTGTTCGATGCCGCCACGCGCTGGT
>Ga0316613_10000296_pt1 | contig 47219 bp, 45 predicted proteins | sample OWC_soil_day10_C_2_FD_207647 | JGI IMG/M metagenome (GOLD analysis project Ga0316613, IMG submission 207647) | Wetland soil microbial communities from Old Woman Creek delta, Ohio, United States - OWC_soil_day10_CT_b | ecosystem: Environmental > Terrestrial > Soil > Wetlands | place: USA: Ohio...
ATCGAAATGTAAATGAGAATCCCTGTAATATGTGTATGCCAATGGGCGGTATTCTAGCATTGAAGGGAATTGAACAGTCTATGGTTATTGTTCACGGGTCCCAAGGCTGTAGTACCTATATGCGCAGGCATATTGCAGAACATTTTAATGAACCTGTTGATGTAGGATCTTCTTCTTTAAATGAAAAAGGCACAATATACGGCGGGGAAAAGAATCTAAGGCAAGCACTGGATAATATTATGAAGGTATATCATCCAGCCCTGATTGGTATTGTAACGACATGTTTAGCGGAAACCATTGGTGAAGACATCGAGAGAATTACGGGTCAATACCTCATTGATAAGGAAATGGAAGACTTCCCAATTGTTACGGCCTCCACACCTGGTTATGGCGGCAGCCATTTTGAAGGTTATTTTTTTACTTTAAAAAGAATATTAATGCAGCTAACCGAGGCAACTGAAAAAAACAACAAAATTAATATTATTATTCCTAACATGAGTCCTGCTGACATTCGTGAAATAAAGCGTATTTTAGCTTTAATGCAGATTGAGTATGTGCTGTGTCCCGACTTTTCCGATACATTGGATCGTCCTTTTGCTAGACCTTACACTAAGATGAGCAATGGGGGCACCAAACTAGCTGATATAAGATCTATGGGTGGCGCTGCAGCTACTGTTCAAATGGGTGTTACCATAGATGATGGGATTTCTCCAGGTAAATACCTGGAAGAAGAATTCGGTATTCCTTTATATAATGTGGCCATACCCATTGGTGTGGAAAGTACAGATGCATTTATCAATACTTTAGTAGAAATTACAGGCAAAGTAGTCCCGGAAAGTATCAAACAAGAGCGTGGACGTTTATTAGATGGGATGATTGATTCTCATAAATATAATTTTCAAGGAAGAAGTGTTATTTTTGGTGAACCGGAAATGGTATATGCGGTAACCAAAACTTGTGTAGAAAATGGCGTTTTTCCAGCAGTTGTGGCAACAGGCAGTCAAGTAGGGAAGCTGAATCAATTATTAACAGCGGTGGCAGCAGATTGCCCAGAGAAGAGCAAGATATTAATTGAAACTGATTTTTCCCATATTTTAGCTGCCAGTAAGGAAGCAAAAGTCAATATTGGAATTGGTCCCTCAGATGGTCGTTATCTTACAGAAAAAGGTGATATTCCTCTCGTGAGACTGGGATTCCCCATTCATGATCGAGTAGGAGGACAGCGAATCTTATCCGTAGGTTATACAGGAACCATGATGTTCTTGGACCGTATTACCAATACGCTGCTGGAAAACAAATATAAATCATACAGGAGCTCCATGTATGAAAAATTTTATCAGCAAGGGTAGCTAAAGAAGTGAAAATAGTAAATGTATAATATTACCCTGCAGTGTTGGGGGAATTTGAGGTGAAGGGTATGGAAGAGAGCAAACATCCTTGTTATAACGCTGATGCCCATCATAAATATGCGCGGATGCATTTACCAGTAGCACCCCAGTGCAATATAAGCTGTAATTATTGCAATCGTAAATTTGACTGTGTCAACGAAAGCCGACCAGGAGTAACAAGTGAAGTGCTGACGCCAGAACTTGCCAGTCAGAAGTTCTCCTGGGTCAAAGAAAACATTGAAAATTTGAGTGTAGTGGGGATTGCTGGACCGGGAGACGCTTTGGCAAATTGGGATGTTACAAGAAAATCCATTGAATTGATTAAAGCTAAGGATAATGAGATCATATTTTGTCTGTCAACGAATGGTTTAATGTTGCCCCACTATGCAGCAGAGCTTGTTGAACTAGGCATAAAACACATTACAGTTACAGTGAATTGTCTTGATCCTAAGATTGGTGCACAACTGTATAAAGTCGTCAATTACCAGGGACAAAGTTATACAGGAATTGCCGCTGCTGAATTAATGATTAGAAATCAGCTGGAAGGTATATCCTATTTAGTGGCTCATGGAGTACTGGTTAAAATCAATATTGTAATGGTAAAAGGAATTAATGATCAGCACATTCCGGAAGTAGTGAAGAAGATGAAAGAATTAGGCGTTTTTATCACTAATATTATGCCGTTGATTCCTGCCCCAGGAAGTGCATTTGAGAAATTCCCGCAAACCAGTATGAAAGAAATTAATGAAATGAGAGACCTTTGTCAGCTTGAAATGCAACAAATGAGGCACTGTAAGCAGTGTCGAGCTGACGCTGTTGGACTACTCGGTAATGACAGGTCAAACGAATTTCGTATGACGAAGGTAGAACCAGAAAAATCAGTTTTGACATACCAAAATAGTGGTAAACAATATAAAATTGCGGTTACCTCTAAGCATGGCAAATTAGTAGATCAACATTTTGGACATGCGACAGAGTTTATAATTTATCAAGGAAATGATAAAGGGTTTACTCTTGTGGAAAAACGTCAAGCAGAGCAATATTGCTCTGGTATCTCAGAATGCGATTCAGATGAAGGACGAAAAAATGCTGCGATTCAAGCTATTTCTGACTGTGATGCCGTCTTGACCATGCGTATTGGTTACCATGGACAGCAAAGATTATTAGAACAGGGTATTGTGAGTGTGGAGTATTGTTATACCGTTGAAGAAGGATTGAGTTATGCAGTAGGACAGTTAGCTATGAAAAAAAGCGAATTGAAAGGAAGGACAGGATAATGATGAATAAACCAAAGTTTCATATTTTCGTTTGTACCAGTTCAAGAGCAAATGGTCAACAGAAAGGGTACTGCCATACGAAAGGCGGCGTGGAACTAGTAGCGAAATTTATGGAGGAAATTGAAGATCGGGATTTGGGTGGAGAGGTATTTGTAAATAATACAGGCTGCTTTGGTATTTGTGAACAAGGACCTGTTGTTGTTGTATATCCTGGTGGTACTTGGTATAAGGGCGTAACTCTTGATGATGTGGAAACGATTATGGAAGAACATATTGAAGGCGGTAATGTCGTTGATCGTTTAGCACTCTAGTGCTATGTAAGATTTTAAGCGGAACGGGGAAAGGGAGGGGTTGCTATGGCTCCGGAAGTTGCAGTCTGTATAAATGACAATGGTGTAACCAGCTCTTTATATGACGCTAATGCCATTGTCATTTATCAAAAGACACAAGGATCTTGGAAGGTCAGTAGAGAACAAAAGTTTTCATTAGACAAACAAGCTGGCTTGGCTGGATTACGTCGACAGATGGCTGAGATCATTCTGTTTCTAGATCAATGTAGAATTTTTGTAGGTTGCTCTGTTGTTGGTGTACCTTACTTTGAGTTAGAAAAAATGCAGTGCAGTATTTGGGAATTTGAAGGTGTACCTTTATCCTTTTTAGATTATGTGTTAAAACAAGAAGAAGACAAAGTGCAGGAGGGCCAATTACCAACCAATACTATCCCTGTTCCTGTGGAAAGAGAAAAGGGAGATTATTATATCTCAATTAAAGAAGTCCAGGAAAATGCCAGTGGCATTACTTCAAAACAAGTACTTTTGCCTTTCTTGCGTCAGGGGAAATTTTATCGTCTAGAGGTCCTTTGCAATCACATTCCTCCTTGGTTAGAAGCAGAATTGACAGGTGGTAATTTGGTTGGTGAAGTGGAGAAAACGGCACCTACCGAAACCCATATTTATATTAGTAAACGAGTTTGCGAAAAATGATTTGGGTGGATCAAACCTTACAAGAAGGTTTGCGGGTAGGAATGGACATTGGACAGATAAATCCCTTGATACAACTTTTGCAAAAACTTCAAGTGGGAGTGATTGATTGTAAGGTCATTGACTGGGAGAAACATGGCTTGCCAAAATTGAGCTTATCTCAACAAAAACATATCCGTGGAAAAATTAATAGTACGTTAGAGGAAGTGACGTTAGCTGATAAGTTAGGTTTCAAGAACGTCATACTTGCCTGCACTCCACATCTGGGGCAAGGTTTGACTAGTGAGGTCTGTGAGGCTCTTTTTACCGCCCAACAACTAGGTATGAATATCGGATTTTGTATAGAAGATGCTTCCCGATTTTCAATAGAAGAAATTTGTTTTCTCTGGAAAGATATACCCATTGATGGGGTAGATTCGTTTATTTATGGTGATAAAGATAGCCTTCTAGACCCTGTAGCAACTTCTAGAATTCTGGCTTCTTTATTGAATAAGATACCTGCTTGTTTAGAATTTCATGGACATAATGCCTACGGATTGGCTACAGGCAATGCATTAGCTGCTTCACAAGTTGGTGTGAAACGGATTGCAGCAGCAGTAGTTGGTATAGGTTTACATGGACATGCTGCAGTGGAAGAACTTATCATGGCGCAAAAGCGGTTACTGGGTCAAGTAACTAATGAAACACAACATTTGGCTTTGATTTGTTCCCAGATAGTATCTGTTATGGGGCTTGCGTTACCTGGAACAAAAGCAATTATTGGTCAAGATATTTTTGCTCATGAGTCCGGAATTCATGTAGATGGAGTGATCAAAAATCCTCAGATGTATGAAGCTTTTTCTCCTGAAGAAGTGGGGTTGTCAAGAAAATTGGTAATTGGCAAGCATTCAGGAACTGCATCCATAAAAGCTAAGTTTCGTCAATGGAATACTTGCATGTCTATTGCTGATGCTCAAATCCTATTAAAAAAGGTGCGTAAATTAGCAGTGAAGCAAAAAAAACAAGTAGATGATCAGGCATTATGGGCGTTATACCAAGCTGCACAGGTAAGACAGGAAGGATAGATTATTATGCAGGATGTAAGAATAATAGAGATTGTGGATACTACTCTTAGAGATGGAGAACAGTCACCGGGTATTGTTTTCTCTGCACAGGATAAATTAAACATTGCGACTGCATTGGATGAGGCTGGAGTCACCTGGATTGAAGCTGGGGTTCCAGCTATGGGAGAAGAAGAGCAAGAGGCCATGAAATTGATTTTATCTGCGCCTCTACAAGCTAAGATTGTGGCCTGGAATCGTGCCTCTGCAGATGACATCTTATCTTCTGTTTCTTGTGGTTTTTCATTCATGCACATTTCTGTTCCTGTTTCTGATTTGCATATAGAGCAAAAGTTGAAAAAAAGCAGGGCGTGGGTATTGGAACAATTAGAAAGATCTATTTTGTTGGCGCAAAGCTATGGCTGTAGTGTTTCTGTAGGAGCAGAGGATGCTTCGCGTGCTGATCGGGAATATTTTTTACGCGTGGCTGATGTGGCGGCAAAAATGGGAGCAAGCCGTATTCGCTATGCTGATACTGTAGGTTGTTTACAGCCTCTTGCAGCGCAGCGGATATTTCAGGAATTAATTCCTCGCTGTCCATTGCCAGTAGAAGTTCACATGCATAATGATTTTGGTTTAGCCAATGCCAATACGCTAGTTGCCCTTGCTGCTGGAGCGGGTTTGGCAAGTACTACCATAGCTGGCATTGGCGAACGGGCAGGAAATGCCGCGTTAGAAGAAGTTGTTACTGCACTGCAAGTCGTCTATGGCATGCATTGCAATGTTGATATTGGGGCCTTTACTCATCTTAGCAGCTTGGTGATGCAGGCTAGCGGCAGAACTGTCTTCCCCTATAAGCCAATCATTGGTAGTGCGTTTTTCGTCGAGAAATAAGCGAGTCTAAATATAACGCATTAAAACTGCTCTTAAGTACTCCAAGCCTGGTATAAACGCTTTTTGCCGTTTTACTTAACGTGCGCTTTTAATGCCATGCAGGATTGTCCGATGTAAGGAAAAAAATTAGTGTGTTATATATTTTTTTGAATAACCGGTTTTTTGTAGATAAAACTCCAAGAGAACTTGCAACGCGCAGGTCTTTCTTGGAGTTTTATGTGCAGGAATTTATGAAATTGTATGGAATTAAGGAACAGTGTATTTGTGCAAAGCTGTAGGATAATAAAGCATGACAGGAGTAGCTGTATGGAAAAATGTGATATAATAAATGTTCATCATAACAAAAATGAAAAACAGCGGTGCGGTTGGGTAACAGCAGATGCTTTATATCAAGAATATCATGATACAGAGTGGGGGGTACCCCAGTATGAGGATGATATTCTATTTGAGTTTCTTATATTAGAAGGCTTACAGGCAGGATTAAGCTGGATTACCATCTTGAAAAGACGTGAATTTTACCGGGAAGTATTAGATGGATTTACAGCAGCTAAAATTGCTATTTATGATAGGGAAAAAATGCTGCAATTAATGTCCGATACTAGGCTGATTCGAAACTCGTTAAAGATGGCAGCCATCGTAAAAAATGCCAATGCATTTTTGCAGGTACAAGCAGAAAGAGGCAGCTTTTCAACTTATATCTGGGAATTTGTTGGTGGTAAACCTAGGCAAAACAACTGGTCTTCTCTTCAGGAGGTTCCTGCACAAACTACTGAATCAAATGCAATGAGCAGGGCTTTGAAGAAAAAAGGATTTTCTTTTGTTGGCCCGACAATTTGTTATGCCTATATGCAAGCGATTGGTATGGTCAATGACCATGTAAAGGATTGCTTTCGTCAGCAAGAGTTGATATGAAGAAGAGACATATCAAGGGCTTGGTTATAGAATAAACCAAGCAATAACAAGGAGTGATGGAATGAACGTATTAAACATATTTGAAATTGTTGGTACGATTGCTTTTGCAGCAGCAGGGGCTTTAACTGGAATACATAAGAGGCTGGATATTTTTGGGGTGTTCATGTTGGCACTGATTACTGCAGTAGGTGGAGGTATCGTGCGGGATATATTGATTGGGCTTACGCCGCCAACAGCTTTTGTATATCCACTGTTTACCATTATAAGTTTGGTTACAGCAATTATAGTCTGCGTGGGCTATGGGTGGATTAATAAATTCAATAACATTATTATAATATGTGATGCAGTAGGACTAGGAGCCTTTACGGCAGCGGGTGCCAACATGGCTTTTTCCTATGAATATTATCGGTTATTTATTACCGTTATGATGGCAGTGCTGAGTGGTGTGGGCGGTGGTCTTATCCGTGATATATTTGTGCGAGACATCCCTTTTATCTTTCAAAAAGAAGTCTATGCAGTAGCCTCCATTGCTGGGGCCATTTGTTTTTTCTATGCAAAACCTTTTTTGTCAGGTAATGGTCCAATGTATTTATGTTTTTTTGTTACCATAAGTATTCGTATGATATGTATGAAATATGATATCCATTTGCCAGTGATTGGCACCAAAAGAAATGAAAGTAACTAATATAGGAGAGTAAGAGATGGAAACTAAAAAAATTAGAGAATTTCAATCTGGTGATTTGATTCAGAGCTTTTTTCTCGTTAAGGCTGCTGAATATAAAACAACGAATAATAATAAAAGCTATCTTGATTTAACGCTCGTGGATCAGACTGGTGAAATTAATGCTAAGCTTTGGGATTATAGTACAGAGACTGATCCTCAGTATGCTCCCAATATGTTAGTTCGGGTGCGGGGCAGCATTTCTGAATGGCAGAATCGCTTGCAGCTTAAGATTGATAAAATAAGAGTAGCTATTGAGGAAGATGGTTTGGATATTGGAGATTTTGTACCAGTTGCTCCTTATAGCCCAGAAATAATGTATGCTGAAATTGAAAAATACATAGGGATGATTCGGAATACTGATATAGCCAAGATTGTTACTACTCTAGTTACTAATCATAAGGAAAAGTTATGGCTATACCCGGCTGCCAAACAAAATCATCATGCGGTTCGTTCTGGTCTTCTGTATCATATTACAACCATGCTGAAAATGGGAGAAAAAGTGAGTGAGGTTTATGTAAGCCTTAATCGGGACTTGCTGTTTGCTGGTATTATTCTACATGACATTGCTAAAACGGCTGAAATGAATGCCAGTGAATTAGGTATTGTCTCTGAGTATACAGTAGAGGGTGAACTCCTGGGACACATTATTCAAGGAATAAAAATGATCGATCAGGCAGCTATAGAAGTAGGAGCAGACCAAGAGGCTTCCTTGCTTTTGCAGCATATGATCTTGTCACATCACTATGAACCAGAGTTTGGTAGTCCCAAAAGGCCGATGATACCCGAAGCTGAAATACTGCATTATCTAGATATAATAGATGCTAGAATGTACGATATGGGACGTGCTTTAGAAAAGGTAGAAGATGGAGCGTTTTCTGATAAGGTTTGGCTATTGAATAATCGGAAATTGTATAAATCAGTGATAAAGCAGAGTTGATCTACTGAAAAGTTAATATTCTTCTAAAGGGCATTTCCTCTTTATTTCTTATTGTGCAAAAAAGTATAATTTTTTTGATAGTCCGTGCTGATAGCAAGAAGGACACGCTAGTGTTTTTCTTACTATGATAAGAAAGTATATGCTTTAGATAGATCACGCCAGGTTCATATTATTAACGCTTCGCCATTGTCATTTAACCTCCGCTTATAATAATATGAACCTGGCGCTTAGTCTGAGACCTTTTCTTGCTATATCAGAACGTATATTTCTGACTGTCATTGCGACGAGGTACGAGGAAGCAATCCTTACCTGCTAGAGATGATTGCTTCCTCGTACTCGCATCGACAAAGATAAGACACGTAGCGTCTTTCTTATCACATTAAAAGTGAAGGGAAATAATGATATGAATGCAGAATTATGTTTTACTCAGGGGGTAGAACTGGCATATAAAGGAGATTCATTCCAGGCATTAGAATTTTTTCGTCAAGCAATTTCTTTAAAGCCGGACTATGCCGAGGCTTATAATGGTGTAGGCGCGCTATTAATAAATATGAATAATCTAAAGGAAGCGGAGCTTTATCTTCATCGTGCATTAGAGTTAAAATCTGATTATCCGGAGGCTCTTTATAATTTAGGAACATTACTTGCTAGGACAAACTTTCTACAGGAAGCAGAAGTTTGTCTTCGTGAATCCATAAGATTAGAACCTGATTATCCTGAAGTGCATTTTCGTCTTGGAATGATTTTTAAACAAATAAATCGTCTGAAAGAAGCGGAAGCACATCTTTGTCGTGCTATCGAATTGCATCCCAATTTTAAAGAAGCTGATTTTGCATTAGGAATCTTATATTTACTCCAAGGAGAGTATGAGAAAGGATGGAAACGATATGAATTACGTCGCCAACTATTTGACTCCTTTGATCCGGAATGTAATTATTGGGGGATAGAAAACCTCGTAGCAAAGAAAATTGTATTATTTCATGAACAAGGGTTTGGGGATACGATTCATTTTGTAAGATATGTTCAAGAAATAGCGAAAGTTGCTTCTGAAGTAGTATTGCTGGTTCCAAAACAATTAGAAAGATTAATGTCTGCTTCTCTTAAAAATATTACAATCAAAACTGATGAAACGATGGTGGGGGAATATGCTTTTTCCTGTCCATTACCCAGTTTGCCATATCTGTTTCATACTACGCTCCATACCATTCCCAAATGTATTCCATATATAAAAGCTAATAATGATATTATACAAAAGTGGCGTGATATGGTAGGAAAAGAAACAAATGAAAATTATTATAAAGTTGGTGTTGTTTGGGCTGGCAACCCAAATCACAAGAATGATAGAAATCGATCCATTCCTTTTCAGGTGTTCAAACAAATTTTTTCTCTAAAAGAGGTAACTTGGGTAAGTTTGCAGGTAGATAATAACGTTGATGATCTACAAACAATCCCCGATCAAATAATAGATTTTCATAATACTATTAGTGATTTTGCCGAAACAGCGGGACTTATTGAGAATATCGACCTAATTATAACTGTAGATACAGCGGTTGCCCATTTAGCGGGAGCCATGGGGAAAGAAACATGGCTCCTTGTGCCAATTGATCCTGATTGGCGTTGGCAAACAAAAGGTCAAGAGAGTATTTGGTATCCAACGATACGTATTTTTCGTCAAATTGATATTGGTGATTGGCAAGAAGTATTAGCAAGAGTAAAGGTGTCTCTGGAAGCTAAAATTAAAAATTAAAAATAATAACAATGAATTATAAAAATGCAAAACAGATTCAGCTTCTTCAACAGCAAATGCAACAAATTCAACAACGGGCCCAATCACAAAATTCAAATAGTGATCAAAATGTTTCGGAGAATTCGGCTCTTAGTCCTGCTTATAAATTAAGTCTTACACAAACAAGCAATCAGACAGATCTTAATGCGGATGTAACGTCAGAAACAGATGCTATTTTTAAATCGTAAAGAACGTTAAGGTGGTTTCCACTGATTATAGCGGATAAGTATTAATGATGGGATTTATAAAAAATAGAGAGCAGTTTGAACTGCTCTCTGTTTTTTTATAAACTTAATTTTGTTTTAATTCTTGCGACTGCTTCAATAGTGGCTTCTTTGTCACCAAAGGCTGTCAATCTAAAATATCCTTCGCCAGATGGACCAAAACCTGTACCAGGAGTGCCTACAATATGTACTTCATTGAGCAGTTTATCAAAGAAGGACCAAGAATCCAATCCTTTAGGGGTTTTTAGCCAAATATAGGGAGCATTTACACCACCGAAAGTTTTCAAACCAATGCTTTCGAGACCTTCTTTGATGATTCTCGCATTATCCATGTAATAATTAACTACATTTTTAATTTCTGCTTGTCCTTCTGGCGTATAAACAGCCTCTGCACCTTTCTGAATAATATAAGGTGCACCATTAAATTTTGTAGTTTGTCTACGATTCCACAATTTATTTAACGCATGTTTCTCACCATTAGCTGTAAGAGCCAGTACGGTCTTAGGTACAACAGTGAAAGCGCATCGAGTACCAGTAAAACCAGCAGTCTTAGAAAAGGATCTGAACTCAATAGCGACTTCTTTAGCGCCTTCAATTTCATAAATGCTATGAGGGAGTGCAGGATCTTGAATGTAGGCTTCATAAGCCGCATCAAACAAAATAATAGAACCATTCGCTTTTGCATAATCAACCCATTTTTTCAATTCTTCTCTAGAAAGTGTAGTACCTGTGGGGTTATTAGGAACACATAGGTAAATAAGATCTACTTTTTCAGTTGGCAGTTCTGGGATAAAGTTATTATCTGCATTGCAGGGCAAATAAGTAACATTTTCAAAAAAACCGTTAGAAAAATTACCCGTTCTACCAGCCATAACGTTAGTGTCCAAATATACAGGGTATACAGGATCAGTAATTGCAACTCTATTATGTATGCCGAAAATTTCCTGGATATTACCTACGTCACTTTTAGAACCGTCACTGACGAATACTTCATCTTCTTCAAGTTTAACACCTCTAGGGATATAATCGGTTTCTATGATCTTTTTGATGAGGAAGTTATAACCTTGTTCAGGTCCATAACCTCTGAAGGTTTCGGCATGCGCCATTTCATCCACTGCTTTGTGTAAACTTTCAATTATGGCAGGGGTTAATGGTTTTGTAACATCGCCAATTCCCAATCGGATGATATTGGCTTCGGGGTGTGCTGCTTTAAAAGTAGTGACTCTTTTGGCTATTTCTGCAAACAAATAACTGCCAGGGAGTTTCAAATAGTTTTCATTAATTAACGCCATTAATACAAGCTCCTTCCAAGATATGTTGATTTTTTTAAAACTAAAGAATGGCTAGTGAAATATAGTATATAGATATTAACTATTTCTATTTATTCAGTAGCTATATATAGTAAGTTTAATTATACTATATATAGTTGCTTTCCTGCATCTATTGCATGATATTAGAAAAATATAAGTAAGGTTATCATTTACAGAAGTGTAATAACTATATACATTATATACTTTTAATAGACAGAGAAATCGCGAGTTTCATGAAGACTCGCGAATTTCTCTGTTTATTAGCTTCTGCGAGCTTGTTCTCTAAGGCGGGCTATCCGCTGAGCGGTAGCTGGATGAGTGCTGAATAGGTTCATCATTCTTTCACCTGTCCCGCTTAATGGATTAATAATGAATAAATGTGAGGTAGATGGTGTAGATGCCGGTAATACCTTATGCTGGGCATAATAATCGATTTTTTCTAGGGCACTGGCTAAGGCTAATGGATTACGGGAAATAACACCACCTATTTCGTCAGCCATATACTCTCGTGAACGGGAAATTCCTAATTGAATAAGCGTGGCTGCCAATGGAGCTAGGATAATAGTGAAGAGTGTACCAACAAGATTACCTCCATTATCGTCGTCATTGCTGCGCCCCATACCCAAGATGGCTGACCATTGTGCCATATGAGCAATCCAAGTAATAACACCTGCGATAGAAGCAACGACTGTGCTAATAAGTGTATCCCGATTTTTAATATGCGCTAATTCATGGGAAACAACCCCTGCCAATTCGTCGTAAGTCAGCGTTTTCATGATTCCAGTAGTAACAGCTACTACACCATATTGAGGACTGCGGCCTGTAGCAAAGGCATTAGGTACATCGGAATCAATGACATAAACTCTAGGCATAGGCAAATTGGCACGATGGGCCAGATTTGCTACCATTTTGAACAAGTCAGGTCCCTGCTCGGCAGTAATTTCCCGAGCTTTGTACATGCTGAGAACGATTTTATCACTAAACCAATAGCTCCCTAAATTCATGGCTAAGGAGACCATCAACATGATACCTACACCAGACCTGCCGCCAAATACACCACCAATTGCCATTAATATACCTGTTAGTGCTGCTAACAATAAAGTTGTTTTTAGATTGTTCATCATAAAAGCCTCCTTTGATTTCGTTTCTGAATGAATCTCAAGATATAGTAAATAGACCTTGCCCACATACAATTAAATATGAGGCAAGGTCTTGCTTGCAATTATGATTGCCAGCATCGCCGGGATAAATCCGTATTGACGACTGATGCTGTACAGCTACTCCCCTTGCAGAGGATTATATCTTATTTGCCTATATAATAGCATGAGAATATGTGACTGTCAATAGTTATTCTTTTCTAAGAAAGGAAGCTATTTTGTAAAGTGAATGGTTATATTAACAATTTCCGGACTATTTCCAATGCGAATAGGGGGACCCCAAGTACCGAATCCACAGGAAACAATAGCCTGCAGATTTTCTTTTTGCAGATATCCCCAGTCTAATTCATAAATTTTATTGGTTAGGAGATTATTAGGGAATAATTGTCCTAAGTGAGTATGGAAGGATAACTGCAGGTCAGCGCCTTGATCTATTGCATCTTGCAAACTGGCAGGCTGATGGTCAAGTAAGAGGATGGGAAAGTTATGATCAATACCTTGCATGACAGTAGCTAGCTCCTGCCTGGCTATTCCAGTGTAACGCAGTCTAGATAGATCGTCTCGCCCTACAATATAAAAACTGTTAGCAACAAGGGCCCATTGATCCCTAAGCACATGAATATTACTTTGTTCCAGATATTGAATTGCAAGCTCTGGTTGTTGGTCAAAGTATTCATGATTACCTAATATAGCATAGGTGCCTAGTTTAGGGTGAAGCTTTCTAAATGTCTCAATCATATGTTGATTTGGCAGAACATCTACTTGATTATCGATGACGTCGCCTGCGATGAGTACAATATCAGGGTCAAGCTGGTTAATGCGATTCACCAGCTTTTTTAAGCGCTGATTATCTATAATTTTTCCCAGATGAATGTCAGAAACCATCACGATTTGTAAACTTTCTGAAGAAGTTGTTTTGGGAATGGTAATTTCGTAATAGATGGTCACTGGATGTTGAGCGTTCCAAGCACCGTAGCCGATTAGAATTGTTGTAAAACAAAAAACGGCAGTACTAACAAGCAAGGAATGCTGTTTTAGCTTTTGCGGTAGAAATGGCTTGTATTTATCAAGGATACGTAAGATATCAATAAACAAAGTGAAGATAAATAAATAATAGATCATACCCAGCCAAAAGGAACCGGTAAAAACTAAGGCATCACTAAAGTCAGAAGGAGAAAAATTTTGGACTAAACTGCCGAGAGGGTAGGATAATGCCAATAGACTAAAAAAAAGAATATACCACAGACGAAAAACAGTCCTCTTAGACCGGAATGATTGCCAGCTTCGTAGGCCTATATAAAAATTAATGGTACCGTATACTATAAGTATTGTAATAAGTATGACAGGAAAATTGCTATTCATGGTGGTTTTTGCACCCCTTCATCTAATCAGCAATGGCTATTATCATGTATTATTGTGAGTGTTAGAGCTTTTCCCATGGTACTTTCATTTCGTGATAGGCAGAGTTTATCCTGCAATAATTTTTTATTGCTATTATTATGCAGGATTTAATAAGAAGAGGATAGAAAATTATTCTTCTATCGTTACGTAGAAGACATATGTTTTTAGATCGTCCGCGCAGGATCGATATTATGAATGCTTTGCCATTGGCAGTTAACCTTCGCTTAGGTTGATAGTGAGAAGAACGCGCCAGCATTTTTCTTATATAAAGTTGTAAGATGCTGATTAGAGGAATATTTAGGGAAAAGGGAGAATGGGTTATGGATTATCAGCAGATAAGTGGGCCAATGGGTTCGATTGATGAACAGCTAGTTATAAAGGTCTGTCAGGAGTTATTGCAGATTCCTAGCTATGCAGGACAGGAACAAGAGGTTGCGGAGTTCTTAGTGAAAACGATGCTGACTTTGGGATATGATTCTGCTTGGGTTGATGGCGTAGGGAATGTAATCGGTGAAATTCGTGGTATGAGTCCAGGGTGTAAAGTAGTATTTGATGGTCATATTGATACCATACCAGTAAGTGGCAGTGAAGTATGGATGCATGATCCTTTTGAAGGTTTGGTGGAAGAGGGGCGTATTTATGGCCGAGGCGCGGTAAGTACGAAGGGGGCTTTAGCCGCCATGGTTTGTGGCTTAGCACCTTTAGTACAACATAAGGAGAAGCTGGCAGGTTCTGTATTTGTTTCAGGTACTGTAGGGAAAGAACAATTTGAAGGATTAGCATTTCGCCAAGTCATTCAGGTAATAAAGCCAGATTATGTTATTATTGGCGAAGCTTCTGATCTTAATATTTGTCATGGACAGCGGGGGCGGGCACAAATTGTTGTAATGACCGCAGGCAAAGCTGTCCATTCTGCGATACCTCTGGCAGGTAGGAATGCCAGTTATATGATGATGGATCTGGTGCAGGAGATTAGGAAGCAGGCTGTATTTTCGGCAGATTCTTTAGGTCAGGGTAGTCTAGAACTAATTAATATAGCATCAGCGCCAGTATCGGGAAGTTCCACAGTGCCGCACCAATGTTGGGCTACCTTTGATCGATATCTAGTACAGGAGGAAACTGAAAAAGACATTTTGGCACCAATCTATCGAGCAATTGATATCATGAAGCAAAAGGATCTTACCTTTAATGCCGAGGTGGGGATTGTCCAGTCTGGTCTGGAATGTTATACTGGTCAATATCTGCCTGGGAAACGTTTTTTCCCAGCGTGGCTATTAGGCCCTGAACAGGAATTGGTACAGAGTTCTCTTGAGGCTTTATACAATGCTGGATTTACCTCAGAACTTTCCACTTATAAAATTTGTACTAATGGTAGTTATTCAGCTGCTATAGCCAAAGTACCGACAATTGGATTTGGCCCTGGTCGTGAACAAGATATGCATATTGCCGATGAAAATCTGGAATTGTCCCAATTATTTGCTGCTGCTGCAGGCTATCAGGCGATTGCCTGTCGACTTTTGCTTAATAAACAGTAAGAAGGTGTGGTGATGAATACATTGGATAGTAATAAGAATGAGCTAGAGTATTTAAAAGAGATACCCGTATTTTCGAGTTTACCTGATGAACTATTACGAATGATTCATAATCACACGTTGGAGCGTCGTTTTCGTAAAGGGATGATCATTTTTCTCGAAGGGGATAACGGTGAGGGTTTCCATTATGTTAAGAGTGGAAAAGTCAAGATACTGAGAACTTCAGATGATGGCCGGGAACATATTATTAAAATCTTAGGGCCGGGGGAAATTTTTGCCGAAGTACTGATGTTTAATAATATGCCTTATCCAGCTACGGCAGTCGCAGTAGAGCCTTCCTGTATTGGTATGATTCGCAATGTGGATTTAGAGCAATTGGTGCTTGCTAATAACGTATTAGCCTTGCAGTTAATTAAGGCATTAAGTCAGCGCTTGATATATGCACAACAGAAAATCAAGAATTTAGCATTACATGATGTGATGTCTCGTACTGCAGAAATATTATTACGCTTGAGTCAGGAACAAGGCTGTAAGATGGATAATGGCATTATCGAGATTGCTCTTGATCTATCCAGGCAGGATTTAGCCAGTTTGGTGGGGACAACAAGGGAAACGGTGACAAGAACATTAAGCTCCTTAAAAAAAGATAAAATCATTGATTTTGATGGTAATAAAATAAGAATTCTTAATATGGATTATCTAGCACACTTAATTTCTTAGATTATAGAAAAAGACTGAAGTTTTTAACCACAGAGAAAGAGGGATAAGGTTATAAAATACCCCCTCAGTGTACTCTATGTTCTCTGTGGTTACATTATTTTTTTCTCTCTTCCACAAATTGCGTATAATCAAAAAAAATCCTGGATGAATTTCATCCAGGATTTTAATTTAGCCAAGAATGGCTTTTAAATCTTCATCAGGGGTGGTGATGAGTTGTAGACCGAAGGATTCATTTAATACCTTAAATACATTTGGTGAGATGAAAGCAGGTGGTGTAGGACCAATGCGGATATTTTTAACTCCTAAGTGAAGTAGGGTTAAGAGAATAGCTACTGCTTTTTGCTCATACCATGATAAAACAAAGGAAAGAGGTAAATCGTTTACGCCGCAGTTAAATACTTTAGCCAAAGCTACGGCTACTTGGATACCTGAGAATGCATTATTGCATTGTCCCAAATCCAGTAGGCGAGGGATACCATCAATATCGCCGAAGTCCAAATTATTAAAACGATATTTGCCACATGCTACCGTTAATATTACACAATCTTTAGGTACTTTCTGGGCCAATTCAGTATAGTAGTTGCGACCTGGTTTTGCACCATCGCAACCGCCAATGAGGAAGAAACGTTTGATTTTGCCAGCTTTAACAGCATCCACAATTTTGTCAGCTAAGCTAAGGATAACATTATGATGGAAACCAGTAGCAATGGTATATTCGCCATCTTTTTCTGGCAGTGTTGGTAATCTTTTAGCATGCGCAATAATTTCAGAAAAATCACGGTCAAGGATTTGTTTGCCACCTTGAAGCCCTGTAATATTGCGCATATAAATGCGATCGCCATAAGTACATTTATCAGTTAACGGCATTACGCAGTTGGTTGTTACCAGAATAGCACCAGGAAAATTTTCGAATTCAGTACGCTGATTTTGCCATGCAGTACCAAAGTTTCCAACTAAGTGTTTGTATTTTCTCAATTCTGGATAGGAATGGGCAGGTAGCATTTCTCCATGGGTATAAATATTGATCCCAGTACCTTCTGTTTGTTTTAATAATTCTTCAAGGTCTAAGAGATCATGACCAGTAATAACAATACCATGTCCAGCTTTAGTACCAGTAAATACTTGTGCAGGGGCCGGTGAACCATAACGAGTAACATGAGCATTATCTAGAACTTCCATGATTCTTAAATTCATTTCACCGCATTTTAATACCATTTCAATATGTCTTTCTAAACTAAAATTAACATTCGTTAGAGTAAAGAATAGAGCATCATGCATGAAAGCATCGACTTGTTCATCTCTGGCACCTAGTTCTCTGGCGTGGTGGGCATAAGCGGAAATCCCTTTTAAGCCAAAGACCAGTGTATCTTGGAGACTGGCAATGTCTTCGTTTTTACCACAAACCCCTACCTTAGTACAGCCTGTACCTGCTGCAGTTTGCTCACATTGACGACAGAACATACTCATTTATTCATATCCCCCTTACCATTTTTTATTACATAACTTATTATAAAGGCATTGGGGAAGAATAAATGTGATGCATGTCACATTCTGTAAGAAGAGGATCCAAAAAATGTTTTGAAATATGTTAAGTTACAACAAGCGTAATCTCATCACTATTCTTTACTAAGGAAGTATATTCTGTTGGCTGGTTATTTAAAAGAATTTTAACAATGCTGCCAGAGGGAATAGTTTTGGGGTTGAAGTTTGCCGCCAGCAGCACATCGCTGATCATAGGATGTTCTTGTTCGGAACAAGAAAAGTTGATGATACTGTTATTGCGAGCAGTATCTGAGAGTTGGGATGGTTTGTCATTCATAATGATGGTAAAACGGCGCAGGGGAATATTGCATTTTTCTTTATTAAACAATATCGTGATAAAATTTTCTTCATCGTTATTTAAGCCTAACAATTCTCCAAGGGTAGGTTCACTAATGTGGGTGATCTCAATATGATCATTGGTATTCACAGTGCTAGTTGCTTGAGCCGTATTTTGGTTGATGGTATATTTAGGCCAAATGCTATATTCTCGCTCGTTGCCATTAATAATATAACGGTAGGGTGGAATCTCCATAGTGTTACCAGTGACAGCTAATACTTCTTCAAGGGTATTAGGTAAATGATAAATCACCTGGTCACGATCTGCCAATAGAGCATCAGGTTCCGCTGGAGTACCATTAATGGTAATAATGGGTGCTATATTATACGAGCGTTCGTTAATGAATAAAGTATAAGAGGGAAGAATGTCAAAAATATCGGAAAGACAAACCGTTGGCATAGTACCGCCGGTCCCTTTTGTTACTTTAATCACATCATTTTCTTGAAGTTGTTCAGAAAGAGAGGATTTATGGCCATTTAGTTCAATCTGGCTAGGGGTGCCATGAGTGCCCGAAAAGAAATTCGTTTGGTCGTTAATATTGACTGTTATTCCCAGGCCTGGCCTGCCATGGAGGCTGCGTATGTCAATTCCCGCAGCTAAGAGAGCATCGGCAACTGTTAATTCCCCAAGATTAAATAGGTGTAAAGGCTGCTCATTTAAGGTAACATTCATAAAGTTAAGTGTACGGCTAGCAGAAAGTTTTAGAATTCCCAAGGGTGTGACAGCATCTGGAGTACAAAGGTCCAAAGGAATTTGATTAATACCTTCAATTGTATCCGGACGACGGACTGCTACTCGAGGAGCCGGTATATCAAGAGATTGTGCCAGCGCTTCCGAAATCATCGGAGTTAAAGATCCTCCGCCAACCAAAAGGACGGCTTGCGGAGGAGTGGCATTGAGGGTTAGAATTTGAGCTGCAATTGCCTGGGCCAAATCAGCCACATGCTGCTCAATACTTTTCAAGATTTCATGGACGGATATTTCCTGGGGAAGACCTAATACATCAAGGAAATTAACTTTAGTGAGTGGATTGTCTGTGAGTTGGCGTTTGACTTTTTCTGCCACATTAAAGTCTAAGAGATACTGCTGGGAAATGGCTTCTGTAATTTCATCACCAGCGCAAGGCACCATACCATAGGCGATGACAGAACCATCTTTCGTAATGGCTACGTCAGAAGTACCTGCTCCTATATCTACCAATGCTAAATTTAGATGGCGCATGGTTTGTGGAATCAATACATTAATCGCTGCAATGGGCTCTAAGGTTAGTGTTGCTATTTCTAAATTTACAGAAGTAACAGCAGATTGCAGGGAGTCTATAACTTGTCTTGGAAGAAAAGTGGCAATAAGCTCAATAGTAGCTTTTTTACCCCGTTGACCTACTAGGGTCTTTAGTGAAGTATTGTCAAGGGTAAAGTTGACAACACTATACCCTACACAATAATAAGATGTAGGGTCCGCCACTGTATTTGAATTTGCCAATTTATGTTGAGCTGACTGGATAGCAGCCAGTTCTAGGGCATGTTCATCGCCAGCGGTTAACGCACCTCGCTCTGATATTTCAATTTCGGCCTTTGATTGAATAGTACATAATGCCCGGCCAGCTGCGGCTATGGAGACTTTTTTTAAGGGACCACAAGATACTTCTAATGCATTCTTTACTTCAGCAATGATATTGGCTACTTCTGGAACGTCATGAATTTGTCCGTCCATCATGGCCCTAGTACGATGCTCCTGACGATGGGAGGCAATGATTTGAATATTATTATCTATTTTTTCGCCTACCAGGCCAACTACGCTGCGTGTTCCAATATCTAATGCAAATAGTAGATTTTTTTCCATTAACGTACTCCTTTTATCTATGGTTTTAGTCAAATATCTCTCAATAAGAGTTGAAATGACGTTATAAAAGTTTTCCTATATAAATAGTATTACTTTCGCGTTTTCTTGCTAATTTCCTTTTTGGCTGCAATAATTACTCTCCTATTGTAACAAGGAAAAAAAATATGTATTTATAGCGAATTATTTGATAAGATGTTATCAGTACAATAAATATTATGTGGCAGGCTAAAAGTCTGCTTAGATTGAGAGGTGCTTATTTGTGCCAACTATACACATTGTTGTAGATAGCATAGGGCAAGTACCTAGTGAAATGCTTGCTATGCATCAAAATTTACATATAGTATCGCTAAAGGTGCGCGTTGGTGATCAAGAATGGCAAGAAAACGAAATTTCTACTAAAAAGCTATTTGAGATTTGTCAAGATCGGAAGCAGCACCCTACGACCTCACAACCAGCTCCAGGTGATTTTATCACAGTTTGTAAGCCGCTGATTGAAGCTGGTAAAGAGATTATTATCATAGGGGTATCAGGGGGAGTGAGCGGTACAGTAGAAGGTGCTCGGTCTGTTGCTAAAATGTTAGATAAAGAACATATTCATGTGCTTGATTCAGGTACTGCATCTGTCGGTATGGTAGCAATGGCTAAGGCTGCACTGGAAATGGTTTCCGCTGGGAGTACCGCTAAGGAGATTGTTAGTAGAATAGAAGCATTGGCGAAAGCTACTCATACGTTCTTAATTCCTGATACATTAGAATATTTATATAAAGGCGGACGTATTGGTGGAGCTGCAGCTTTATTTGGTAGTATCTTACAAATTAGACCCTTGCTGCATTTAGTGGAAGGAAAAGTTGCTATTTTGGATAAAGTTCGCACAAAACAACGTGCCGTAAATCGTATGTTAGATGAACTACAAAAATATCAGAGCTTGGAGTATATTGGCGTAGCTCACATTGATGTTCCTGAGGAAGGGGCGAAATTGGCAGCACGAATCAAAGAGATGTATCCAGATACTCCTATAGTATCTGCAGGAATTGGTGCTGTATTAGGTGCTCATTTGGGACCAGGCCTATTAGGCTTAGTTTTCCAGGAGAAAATCTAAGGAGTAAATTTTCCGGGTAGGAGGATTTTATAATGCAGGGGAAAACAGAGTGGCTTACAGGTAAAGATTTTCGTCGTATGATTATTGGATCATACCAGACTTTTATACGTGAGCATGAAGCGATTAATCGCTTAAATGTTTTTCCAGTGCCTGACGGCGACACTGGTACCAATATGCTATTAACATTGAGAGCGGTAGCCCAAGCCGTAAAGGATGCACCTGAGGGCGGCATTGGTTTTTTAAGTAGACGGGCAGCAGATAGTGCCATTATGGGGGCAAGAGGGAATTCTGGGGTGATTTTATCCCAAATTTTTCGTGGAATCGCCAGAGGGTTAACGGGCAAGGAACAAGCTACATCCTCTGAGGTCAGTAAGGCTTTTCAGTATGGTGTATTATATGCTTATCGTGCAGTGTCCCAACCAGTGGAGGGCACTATTCTTACTGTGGCGAAAGGAATTGCCAAAGGTGCTCATCGAGCTGTGCGCGATGGCTTAGGGTTTATAGATGTTTTGTCGGAGGCTATTGAAGCTGGTGAGGTGGAATTGCAAAAAACACCTGAACTATTACCCATCTTAAAATCTGCTGGGGTTGTAGATGCAGGTGGCAGGGGACTCCTTGTATTTTTAGCAGGTTGCTTAGAGGGATTAGGTGGTGACTATACTAGTCCGGAAGCTGATTTTGCAAAAAGTTTGGAAGCTCTGCCTCTCGAACAGACGAAAGTCGATCTCACTCATCCTTATTGTACTGAGTTTTTAGTAAAACATTGTAGTATCGTGGCAGCTGAAGTGAGAAATAATCTTATTTCTTTGGGCGATTCTTTAGTCGTAGCGGAGGGCACGGGTGTTATGAAAGTGCATATTCATACTTCGCGCCCTGGAGTGGTGTTGGAGTCAGCTATGTCGTGGGGCACCTTACATGATATAAAAATTGATAATATGGCTGACCAACATCAGCAACGTCATGATTTTTTGGCAGAATTACCAGAGCATAGTACGATAGTGATTATAAGTGTGGCTGCTGGCCAAGGCTTAGCTGATATTATGAAGCAAATGGGAGCTGGCACTATCATTATGGGCGGACAGACAATGAATCCCCCTGTGGAAGAATTTATTGATGCAGTACATCGCGGTAATGGGGAAAAATATATTATTCTACCTAATAATAAAAATATTCTCCTGGCAGTAGCCCAAGCAAAAAAACTATTAGGTGATAGGGTGGAGATCGTGCCAACTGCGAACGTACCCCAGGGGTTGGCAGCATTAGTGGCATTTGATGCCAATCTTCCTATCTTGGAGAATGTGAAGCGTATGATAGCACGCAGCAGTGAGGTAAAAGCCGCTGCTGTAACAAGAGCAGTGCGGGATAGCATCGTAGAAGATCGTACAGTTGCTGCGGGAAGATTTATTGGTGTAATAGATAACAGAGTGGTTGTGGATGCAGATGATATACCTGCCACCTTATTAGCAATAACAGAATTTTTGCTAGATACAGAAGATGAAATTATTAGCCTATATTATGGTGCTGGTCTTACAGAGCAGGAGGCTGCAGTATTTGCAGATACTTTAGCAGCCCAATTATCAGGTGTTGAAGTCGAATTATATCCAGGCGGTCAGCCACATTATTATTTCATCATCAGTATTGAATAGCAAGTCGGCAAACCTTCTTGGACGAGTTCTAAGAAGGTATTGCATTTGGCAAGGAGGTTAAGGAATAATGGATGTTTTTGTAGCCAGACAGCCCATTTTTACCAATAAACAAAAAATTTTTGCCTACGAATTACTATTTCGTGATAGTTATGAAAATGCATGTACTTGCGCTGATGGTGATCAGGCTACATCTGATGTAATCTGTAATAGCTTTTTTGCTATTGGTATGGATATCCTCACGGGTGGTAAACGTGCATTTATTAATTTTACCGAAAATTTATTAGAAAAAGAAATACCTTTACTACTACCTAAGGAGGTAGTTGTTGTTGAGGTATTAGAGACAGTAGAACCTACCCCGGCATTGATCGCGGCTTGTGTAAAACTGAAACAGGCAGGGTATCTATTGGCACTAGATGATTTTGTCTTTCAATCAAAATTTATACCACTATTGGATATTGCAGATATTATAAAGGTTGATTTTTTAACTACAATTGGGCATGATAGAAAAAAGATAATACATGATGTTGGTAAGCGAAACATTGAGTTTTTAGCAGAAAAAGTGGAGACGCGGGCTGATTTTGAGCAAGCTGTCAAATTTGGTTACACTTATTTTCAGGGATACTTTTTCAGTAAACCTATTGTAGTCAAAGGGAAAAATGCTTCAACTAGTAAAATCAATCAATTACGGGTATTTAAAGTCTTACAAGAGTTAGATAAAGAAAATTTTATGTTTGAAAATATTGAAAAATTCATTATGTATGATTTGGCTCTATCCTATCAATTATTACGATTTATTAATTCAGCAGCATTTAGCCTAGCGAATGAAATTTCTTCTGTAAAACATGCATTAGCATTATTGGGGAAAAATGAGGTTGTCAAATGGATATCGCTGATTGTTATGCGTACCGTTTGTGACAGTAAGACCGATGGAATACTTGTTACATCTTTGGTGCGAGCGAAATTTTGTGAATTGATTGCTGCGCAGGTTGGTTTAAAAGGGCGGGAATCAGAACTTTTTATGATGGGTATGTTTTCCTTAATTGATGTATTTATTGGGAGACCCCTAAAGGAAATTATGGCTGAATTGCCAATTAGTGAAGCGGTTAAAGAAGCCTTGTTAGGGGAATCCAATGAGTTTAGCCAGGTGTATCGTTTGGCGTTATCATATGAAAGTGCCGACTGGCAAACCGTTACTGCTTCTGCGACTAACTTAGGCATCAAGGAAGGGGATATCCCTGATACTTATAAAAAATCAATATATTGGGCTGATGAAATATGTACACTGTAAGATTGTCAGGAGGCAATCTTTAGTGATAATTCTTTTCTTTTTATATATTTTGTATTAATATAGACATATGTATTGCTTTAAAGAAACTAGCTAGTTTACAAAGAGTGGTAAATAATCCTAATTGCAATTAGGATAAAAGAAAGGGGATAGTTATGTCTGAAAGAATAACATTACAAGATGTACTTCGGGATTATGGCGTGCCATTAGTAACTTTAGATGTTACAGCATCAGAAGCCGAATGCCACAAGTTACGCGATCATTTAAAAACACTAACAAGAAATAAGGAACAGGGCTATTTAGAGATAAATTGTTCCTTTTTCGTTGATATTCATGATATTGATCGTTATTTAGTTGGTGAATTACCGAATTTGTCGGCTATTTATGCTTTCCCAGGAGACGTAAAAGTCCATAAAGAGGAGTAATTATTCATGCGAAAGATTGTTATTTTAATATTGACACTTATCTTTTTGATGAGTACAGTCTGTTTTGCTGCTGTTAGCAGTTCGGGTTCGAGGTCATCTTCTTCTAGTTCGAAATCGTCCTTTTCTGCACCTTCAGGAGGCAGTTCCTCTATTAAGTCCACTTCGCCAAGCAATAATGGAGGGACCTATAAACCTTCAGCACCTGCCAATAGTTTTGGTGACAAAGCTCCAGCATCGCAAACATCTGGTACGCAGTTCAATAATCAAACGCAATCATCTACTGGTGGCTTCTGGCGCAATGCCAGTATGATTGGTGGCGGATTCTTAGCAGGCAGCCTATTAGGCAATATGTTTGGTTTTGGTAATAACATGGGCATGGGTGGCATGTCTTCTCTTTTTGGCATGTTAATTAACATACTGATCATTGGCGGCATAGTTATGTTAGGACGTAATTTATGGGATAAATATAAGAACAAAGATAAAGATAATAGATACAGATAATAAAAAAAGCCGATTGTATTTTAATCGGCTTTTTTTATTCATGACATTAAATATTAGACGGAAACCTTTAAAACACAGAGGCCGCAGAGAGGCACGAAGAACACAAAGGCGGGCTTATCATAACCCCTTTATGTTCTTCGTGCCTTTGTGTTTTAAAGCGTGAATTTCTTTTATTAGGATTGGAAGTTATACATTTTATGGTCGAATCTATTTCTTATTTTCTACTGCCGCTGCTTGTTTTAGGCTGAGGCCAATTCGGTTACGGTTTTCGTCTACATTGAGGATCATAACCTCTACGATATCTCCCACCGAGATAACATCTAATGGATGGCGGAAAGGTTTATAGCTAAGTTCTGAGCGATGGATAAGACCATTGGTCTTAATACCAATATCCACAAAAACACCAAAATCAGTTACATTATGCACGGTACCTTTGACAATGGCGCCAGGTACTAATTCTGATAACTTCACGATATTTTTGCGGGTCATCGGAGCAGGCATATCTTCCCTAGGATCACGGCCTGGTTTGGCTAGGGCGGCCAAAATGTCACGAACGGTAGGCTCTCCTGCTTCTAATTGTGCTGCTAGGATGGCAGCATCTATTTTTTGTGTCTCTTCCTGTATCATTTGTAAAGTGGCTTTATTTTTTAAATCCTTAGGAGTAAAACCAAGTTTTGCTAATATCGCTGCTGCTAGTTTGTAGGATTCTGGATGGACAGGTGTATTATCTAGAGGTGAATCCCCATCCTGAATACGTAAGAAACCAGCGCATTGGATAAAGGTAGATTGCCCTAATCGGGCTACCTTTAGTAATTGGGCTCGGCTTTTGAAGGATCCATTTTGATCCCGGTACGCTACAATATTTTTAGCTACTGTAGCATTAATTCCTGAAACATGTTTTAGTAATTCAATAGAAGCCGTATTTAACTCAACGCCGACATGGTTAACAGCAGACTCTATTACATTAGATAGAGTGAGGCCTAACTCCTTTTGGTTTACATCATGCTGATATTGACCAACTCCAATGGATTTAGGATCAATTTTTACTAGTTCAGCTAGCGGATCTTGCACTCTGCGTGCAATGGACACGGCACCCCGCAACGTAACATCAAGATCCGGCAGTTCTTCTTTTGCCAGTTTAGACGCGGAATAGATGGAAGCTCCTGCTTCATTGGTTATGAGATAATGTACTGGCAGCTGATGGGTATTAATGAGCCCAGCTGTAAATTCTTCCGTTTCGTAAGAGGCTGTTCCATTGCCAATCGCAATGAGTGTTACACCGTGCTGTTGTATTGCTTCTAAAACAATGTGGGCGGCTTTTTCTTTTTGTCCTTCTCCCATGGTTACATAGATAACGTTGGTGGTCAGTACGGAACCTGTGGGGCTTACTACTGTCATTTTACAACCAGTACGATATCCAGGATCAAGACCCATGACTGTGTGTCCAGCGAAGGGGGGTTGAAGGAGGAGCTGGCGCAGGTTGAGGCTGAACACTCGAATCGCTTGTTTCTCTGCATTTTCCGTTAAAAGAGAGCGAATCTCGCGGTCAAGTGCAGGGAATAATAACCGCTTGTAGCCATCGGCTATGGCAGATTTTATACAATCATTAAAAATAGAATTGCCGATAATGATTTGTCGATTAATAATCTCTAGATTAGTTTCATGAGGAGCAGCAAGAGATACTTTAAGTATTTTCTTATCTTCGCCTCGGTTGACTGCTAGAATACGGTGAGAGGGAATGCGGTTGACTGGTTCCCGATACTCTTTATAGGTAAGAAATTCTTTGCCTGCATCTTCAGTGACGGCCAGTTCTGTAATGATTTCAGATGTTTTCCATAGCTGTTTCCTCATATTAGCCCTGATATCAGCACGTTCGCTGATTGTTTCTGCAATAATATCAAGAGCGCCTGTTAGAGCATCCTCAGGGGTATTAACTTCTTTTTCTACTGTTACAAAGGCTGCGGCAGTATTAAGGGGAGTGCCAGTTGTCAGTTGTTGAGTCAAGATAATTTCCGCCAAAGGTTCCAACCCTTTTTCTCGCGCAATCTGGGCGCGGGTACGCTTCTTTTGTTTGAAGGGTAAATATAAGTCTTCTAGTTCTTGAAGTTTGGTAGCCGAGGTTATTGCTGTTTTTAATTCTGGTGTTAGTTTGCCTTGTTCTTCAATGCTGGCAAGGATGTCTTCTTGTCGTTTAACTAGGTTGCGTAAATATTGTAACCGCTCCTCTGTAACGCGAAGCTGTTCCTCGTCAAGTTCACCAGTAACTTCTTTACGATAACGAGCAATGAAAGGAACCGTATTACCTTCGTCCAATAAATTAATAGTAGCGCTTACCTGAGAAACTTTAATAGAAAGTTCCTTGGCGATTAAGATAGGAATATCAGTATGTAACATAATGCACCAACTTTACGATTTTTAGATGTTTTTTATTATACCATAAAAATTTATATATATAATGGCAATATCTTTTTTTTGAAAGGAATTTAAGATATAGATTAGAAAATATAGAAAAGACATGAATATTACCGCGAAGGATTATTCATGCTTGCTTAATATTCAATAACTTTGATAATTGTTATGCTAGCTTCCCGAGATAGGTCTAGAATCGTTTTACCCGCCTTTGTATTGACTTTGACTTGGGGACGTAAAAGATGGTTCGGATGATTTTTTGTTACATGTGCTGTTTGCTTAGTATTCAAAAGTACCAGGCTGCCCACTGGATAAATGGGTATAGTGCGGAAAAATATTTCAAGAAGATGTGCATCAAAGCGGGTATTACCACTAGCTAACATATCCTCTACTACTTGCTGCTGTGAGGTATTATCAAGAGTGGTTTTAGTAATAGCTTTATCGAAATAATTAGCAATTGCCACGATTTTAGATAAAAAATGAATTTTAGTTTTGGATAGACCTAACGGTAATCCTGATCCGTCTAATGCTTCATGATGTTCTGCAACAATTTGCGCAATTCTTGGCGAAAGTTTGCTTCTTAATAGTAAGTTACGTCCATATAATGTATGTAGTTGAGTACTATCAAATAATAAACCGTTAATGCGGGGAAGAGTGGATTTGCCAATGTCATGCAATAAGGCGCCGAAAGCTAGTTCATAAAGATCCTCTTTGGAGATTTTCAGGTAAAGACCTGTGATTAGAGAGAGCAAGCAGACGTTAACACTATGGATTATTTCCTGTTGATTTGGATAATAAATTTGTGTATTGACGATGTTGTTCATCTTTTTCGATGCTTCGTTAATCAGGGTATTCATAATCTTGCCAATTTGCTCTAAATATAACAGTGTTAAATTTTCATTGGAAAGGAAACTGGTTTGCAATGAAGATAAGCCTTGAAAACAAAGGGTTAGTTCTGTATGCAATTCAGGGGAGATAGTTTGTTGCTGTTTTAATAAATTTGCTTCATAATCAGATACACGTATTGTATTTACACCAAAATTCTTTAAACGGTTAATATAGCTTTCGGTTAAGGCCATTCCCTTCTCAAGTAGAAGTTTGCCATATTCATCTGTAATGTCCTGCTCTAATATCATGCCTGGTTCTGCGTAGTCAATGATCATGGAAATAACCTCCAGTAAAGACTTTCATTAATATTGTAAAGGATTTTCCAAAGAGGAATAAGGTACTATAGTCCTATTAATATAGGCTTATAGGCCTTGATATAGTGGTATGAAGATTTTATATAGGATGATTGGCACTGGGATTGCTTGTTAAGTTAGAATAAAGTGGGCAAGTGATAATAGATTGCCTGCCTTATTTTAAAATGATATTCTTTAAAAAGAGTCTTTTTTATAATACGCTTTTATGCTATAAAGAGGATATATAGATTTGGTATTACTATGAGGTGATAAATATGACGGACTTTTTGTTATGGGAAATGGTAGAGCGAATGAGTGTAGCTGCTACCTTAGCCTTCTTATTGTCCCAATTTTCCGTATTTCGTCGGATGATTTATCGTCAAGGCAGTTTTAGTGAAAAGGCAGCTATTACAACGGTTTTCGGTCTAATAGGAATTCTAGGTACCTATGCAGGTATTCCCATTAGTGATGCTTTGGCGAATTCCAGGGTGATTGGTGTTATGGCTGCAGGATTTATTGGTGGTCCAATTATGGGAGTATCCGCTGGACTGATTGCTGGCGGACATCGATATTTATTAGGAGGTTTTACAGCATTTGCTTGCAGTATTTCTAGTATTTTGGAAGGATTACTAGCAGGAATTGTTCATCGCTATTATCCAGAAAAACTGGTTCCTTGGTGGATAGCCTTACTGGCTGGAATTATTGGGGAAGTAATGCAAATGATCATTATCTTATTTGTTGCTAAGCCTCATTATTTAGCAATCGAATTAGTGAATTCGATTGCAGTTCCGATGACTATAGCCAATTCCCTAGGAGTAGCCATTTTTATGTTAATCATTAAGACGGCTATGATTACCCATGAACAAGTGGGGGCTGAGCAGTCTCATAAAGCACTTGATATTGCAACGAAAACATTACCCTATCTAAGACATGGCCTTGATAAAAGCTCCGCCCAAGCAACAGCAAAAATTATTTTTGATGCAGGGGGCTATGAAGCAGTAGCCATTACAGATACGGAGCAGGTGCTGGCTTTTGTAGGAGTGGAGGCAGCCCATCATTCCGCGGACACGTTAGGCTTAACGGCTGCTACACGCCAGGTGATATCTAGTGGGAACATGTATATTGCACAAAATGCTCTGGAGATTGGCTGTTCTTGCAAAAATTGCAAACTATCCAGCGGTATTGTCATGCCTTTAAAACGGGCCAATCGTGTAATCGGTGCTTTAAAGTTATATTATACACGAATCAATGCTGTAGGGCATGCTGACATGGTATTTGCTGCTGGTGTTGCCCACCTATTTTCTACGCAATTAGAATTAACGGAAATTGACCGTCAGGCCAAATTGGTGTCGCGGGCTGAGCTTAAAGCGCTTCATGCTCAAATTAATCCCCATTTTTTGTTTAATACTCTTAATACTATTACTTCTTTAGTACGTACGAAACCTGATTTGGCTAGAGATCTTTTACTGAAACTAAGTGCCATGTTTCGGTATACGCTGCATAAAACAGGACGCAATATTACCATTAAGGAAGAATTGGCTCAAGTAAGGGCTTATTTAACGATTGAGCAGGCCAGACATGGTGATAAATTAGTCATTCAAGAAGATATTTCATCTGAAGTAGAAAAATATTTAATTCCTTCCTTAACCATTCAGCCTTTGGTGGAAAATGCGATAAAACATGGATTACAACCCAAGGAAAATGGTGGGCATATTATTATAGAAGCTAAAGAAAGCAATCAGGATATTGTTATAACGATTCGTGATGATGGTATAGGCATGGATACAAGAGACAGATGTTATTTAACGACCCCTTCTCCAGAGTGTATTGGCTTGTCCAATGTTCATGAACGCTTGCGAGGGCAATATGGCATGGGATATGGCTTGTCCATTATTAGTACCCTTGGTAATGGAACTACGGTAACATTACGTATACCAAAGCGTTTGTATGATGAGGGGGAAGAGTGTGCTTAGCGTTGTAATTGTAGATGATGAAATTCCAGCTCGTGACGAATTGAAATATCTTTTGTCCCTAGAAAATGGGATTCAAATAGTAGGCGAAGCGGATAGCGGGGCTGCCGCTCTTGGTTTGGCGGCTCAGCTAAAGCCTGATGTCATTTTTATGGATGTACAAATGCGCGGTATGAATGGCCTAGAAACTGCTGGGGTACTGCGTACTATTATTCCCGAAACTATTTTAGTATTCGCCACAGCTTACGATGAGTATGCAGTACAGGCTTTCCAAATTGGTGCTGTGGATTATATCTTAAAGCCCTTCGAGAGTGAACGGGTTCATATGACCATAGAACGTCTTAAAGGTTATCATGGTGATGAATGGCGTGCAGCGGTTGATCGTGTGGATGCGGCATTGCATAAAGCTAAGATCATTGTGCAAAAACTGCCATTAGAGAAAAATGGGAAAATTATGATGGTACATTATAATGATCTTATTTATGTTTATACCCAGAAAGGCATTGTTACCGTAGTGACTATTTATGGTGAGTTTGGTTATACAAGTACTTTAACTGAATTAGAAGAACGTTTGGCACTTACAAATTTGGTACGAGTACACAAAAGTTATATTGTGAACATGGACAAGGTCAAAGAAGTGGTTCCTTGGTTTAAAGGAACTTACTGGTTGAAAGTGGAAGGGGATATTGAAATACCAATTAGCAAAAGTCGAATTAAAGAGATAAAAGACATATTAGGTTTGAAGTAATGGATAAGGCAGTGCTGCTTTACTCATTTTCTGTTACACTTTCTTGTATCTGTGTATAGTTGGTATTTTTATGGTGCATGCTATAGATAGCGGTTAAAATGCCCATTAGTATAAATATACAAATAAGAAGGGGGGATGGTTATGTTATCATCCAAAGAAGTTATGCAGTTAGAAGACTTTTTAGGTATGGAGCAAAGCTTTGTTAAATCATTGAACCATTTAGCTAGTACAATTCAGTGCAATCAGACCAAACAACTTTTTCAGCAAATGGCACAAAAAAATCAACAGCATTTTCAAACGCTTAGTAAACATTTAAATGTGAGTCAAACATTACAATAGTAGGAGGTGATATTGTGGTACAGGCAAACCAACAAAACCAACAACAAGGACAGCCAACAGGTCAAGGTACTCAGTTTGCTGATCAGGATATATTACAACTAGCATTAAATGAAAGTAAACATATGGCTGAAGCGATTAATTCATACATTCTTGAAGCAACGAGTGAGCAACTCCGTCGGGATTATATGACTGTTCTTGGTGATATTTTTAATCAACAAAAACAAATTTTTGATGTTATGCAGCAAAAGGGTTTCTATAATGTGGAGAATGCTAGTGCTCAGCAGATAAGCAAAGCCCAAAGTAAATTTAATAATCAAATGCAATAGCCTTAGTATATACACAAAGGACTCCTATGAACTATCGTAGGAGTCCTTTGTGTATATACATCATTAGAAGATGTATATATTTTTCTTGACAATAGTTTTTAATATATATTAGAATAGAGGCATAACTATTCAATAATTATTTTCCGCAATAAAAAGAATGAAAATAGGTGGTGAATGTATGGAAATCTGTATAACTTCTTTGCTTAGAGACCGAGGATTTAAGGTTACTCCGCAGCGGCTAGCTATTTATAATATGTTATCTTCTACTAAGTCTCATCCTAATGCAGAAATGATTTTTAATGAACTGCAGGAGATGTATCCAACGATGAGCCTAGCTACCGTTTATAAGACAATGGAAATTCTTAAGGAAATCGGTTTGGTACAAGTATTGAACGCTGGTGAGGATAGTTTCCGGTATGATGCTGTTACTACGAATCATCCTCATGTAAGATGTACCGAATGTGGGCAGGTTGAGGATGTTCCTGATATCAATATTGATGCTTTTGTAAAGCAAGTATCAGAAGGTACGAAATACCAGATTATGGGGCAGCAATTTTATTTTCATGGAATCTGCCCGAATTGCCAATGTAAAAAAGTAAATTAAACAGTAAAAAATGAAGACTTGGCAGGCACCAAGTCTTTTTTTGTGTTTTGTGATTTAAAATGTAGATAGGTAAATAAATCTTAGTAGTATATCTGATAAGCGTATTGACAAGGTTCTTAGTTATTTATCTTATTTAGTTTTGAAACAAAAAACAAAAAACAAAATGTGACTACTTAGTCACATTGCTGTCACATTTCTCTGTTATAATATTATAAGAGTTATTTTATTGTTTATTACTCAATTTTCGTAGAGGTAGAAATTTTTTGTTGCGGCTAGCCAAATCAAGAGAAGAAAACTTAGTCAGATTTACAGCATTCGTTGGTATGAAACCTTTTTCAAATAAATAAAATCTAATCTTTTTCATTGTAAAAAGGATTTCAAAGATGTCTATGATATGATAGTGAGCTAAACAGAACTTGTTGTTTTACAAGTTATATTCTATTGGGTGGCAGTATCCATGCTGTGATATTATATAAGGCATAACTGCCTTAGTTGAAATGCGAAAGTTGAATTATGAGTAGCTAAAGGAATTTAGCAATGAATTACGAATTATTACATATATAGCATATATAGGAAGAGGATAGTATTAGCATGTAAGGGGGAAATGAGAATGGATTTGGCGAAATATATTGATCATACTCTTTTAAAACCAGAGGCAACTCCACATGATATCCGTTGTTTGTGTAGTGAAGCAGTAAAGTATAAATTTGCTGCAGTGTGCGTCAATCCCTGTTATGTAGATTTAGCGGTAAGTTTACTAGTAGAAACAGGCGTTAAAGTGGCTACTGTTATTGGCTTCCCATTAGGAGCCAACTTGTCTATTGTTAAAGCTTTTGAAGCTAAACAAGCCGTTTTGCATGGTGTTGATGAATTGGATATGGTTATTAATGTTGGTGCGATAAAATTAGGGCTTTGGGAGGGTGTATTATATGATATACAGCAGGTCCTGATAGAAGCACAAGGCCGACCAGTCAAAGTTATTGTTGAAACAGGATTATTGACAGAGGAAGAGAAAAAGAAAGTGTGTCACATTGTTGTAGAGAGTGGGGCACAGTATATAAAAACATCGACAGGTTTTGGCCCAGGCGGTGCTACTGTGGCAGATATACAATTGTTTAAGTCCATTGTAGGAGATAAGATTGGCATCAAGGCATCAGGTGGTATTCGCACCTTAGAAGATGCTGCTGCTATGATTGCAGCTGGTGCTACGCGTTTGGGAACCAGTAAAGGTATTACTATTGTAAACTAGTTTACATAAAATACCGATAGAACCTATAGCAAGTCTATGCTATAATAGCATCTTAGCTCTTTCTAGAGAGGAGGGTGCCTTATGCGTAGAGTAGTAATAGGTGATAATGTTGTGTTACTAGCAGTTCTAGGATTGGTATGTATTCTGATGTTGGCTTTCATTGCGCCGTCAAGAACACGTCTATGGATTTATCCTTTGGTACGTCAGGTCGTACAAATTAAAGTTAATTATGAAACGCGTGATATGGCAGCTTTTGAGACAGAGCATTTTATTATTAAATATACTCCAACTGACGCTGATACGGTAAGTATGATAGGGCAAGCTGCTGAGGCTGCCTATCAGCCTGTTACTGGAGCTTTGCAGTATGCGCCTCCTGGTAAAACCTTAATTCTTATACACCCTAATAAGAACGAATTACGTCAGGCTTTTGGTTGGTCTGGTAATGAAAGTGCTATGGGTGTGTATTGGGGTGGAACCATTCAGCTGTTATCGCCTCATGCATGGTTAAATGGAGGCGAGTCAGTAGAAGCGTTTATTCACTCAGGTCCTATGGTACACGAGTATACCCATTTGGTCTTTGATTATATAACAAATGGAAATTACCCCCGCTGGTTTACAGAAGGATTAGCTCAATATGTGGAATATCGTGTAAATCATTATGAGTGGATTACTACAGGTAATAAGCTGGACAGCAAGATGTACACCATGGCGCAGTTAGATCAACAGTTTGATGAATTGCCTAATCAGGCTTTGGCGTATCGCGAATCATTAGCAGCTGTACGTTATATTGCTGAGGTATATGGCGAAGATAAGTTGCTAGAGGTTATTAAGGATTTGAAAGCAGGAGACAGCTTGGAGACGGCTATTAAGAAGAGTGTAGGTTTAGACTATAATGCCTTTGAACGTGCTTGGCAACAATGGGCTGAAATACAGATGAATACAGGCGTAACAAAGTAGTAAGAGATATATCTTAAGATATATCTCTTACTACTTTTGGTTATTGTGCAGAAAGTAGTATATTTATAGATCTTCGGTTTCACTGGTATCGTCTGTTATCGAAAGACGGATTTGTTCTAATAATTCAAGGATTTGCTTGTTTTGAATAATGAGAATGTCTTGGTTTTGCACAATAGTAGCTAAGGGTACTGAAATTTGATGAATTTCTTCCAATAACATTTTAATCATCTTTTCAGGGCTAGCCAATTTGATTCCCCCTAGAATTTTTATTTTGTGAATCTTTTTCTATATCTTATGTTAAAAATAGCAAAGAGTGACAGTAGATTGTACTTACATCCTTATAGATGCTACAATAACCATAACAATTATTATGAAGGGAGATCACGTTATTTTATGAAAATTTTCCATGCGTGTGATATTCGGGGAGTGGCTGGTACTGAACTTACAGAGGAGATAACTCACAATATCGGCTTGGCAGTAGGTGTGAAACTGGTTGGCAAAAAGGTGGTAGTGGGTGGTGATATTCGATTATCTACGCCAGTGTTGAAGGGTATTATGATAAAAGCTTTGGTTCAATCAGGTTGTGAGGTCATTGATATTGGAACAGTAGCTACGCCAGTTTTTTATTATGCTTTAAAAGTGACCAAGGCATTTGGGGGAGTTATGGTTACGGCTTCCCATAATCCTGCACCCTATAATGGTTTTAAGTTGGTATTTGGTGATCAGCCTGTGAGTGAAGAGGATATTTTAGAAATCAAACAAATGGTCGAGGATGGGGTCAGTATACTAGGCGAAGGTACCGTAGTCACTTTACCAATTGTGGAAGAGTATATAGCGTCTACGGCTGCGTTGGCACAGAAAAGTAAACTGCGAGTAGTTGTTGATGCAGGCAATGGGGCTACGTCTCAAATTGCCCCTGCCTTATTTAAGCGGTTAGGTTATGAGGTAATTGAGTTGTACTGCCAGCCTGATGGTAATTTCCCAAATCGTTCGCCTAATCCAGCATTGGCTGAAAATTTGAAGGGGCTTGGAGAGAAAGTACGAGAAAACGGTGCTAACGTAGGTGTAGCCTTTGATGGTGATGGAGATCGTGTAGCTTTTGTTGATGAAAATGGACGGCCTGTTGATAACGATGATATTATTGTGCTTATTGCCCAGTACTATCTTGAAAAACAACCAGGAACCATTATTTACGATGCAAAATGTTCTATGGTTGCGCCAGAACAAATTTTGAAGGCGGGCGGGAAACCTATCATGGCAAGGGCCGGACATACTTTTAGCAAGGCAGCCTTCTTAGCAGAAAAGGCATTATTTGCTGGTGAAATTAGCGGCCATTTCTTTTTTCGTGAGCTTGGCTACGATGATGGTATGTTTGCTGGTCTAAAAGTGTGTGAATTTGTTGCGGCTCACGGTTCCTTAGCTGCACTAGTAGATGAAATTCCTAATTATATTTTGACTCCCGATATTCGCATTACCTATAAAGGGTCCGATAAAGAGGCTGTGTTAGATGAGGTGGCCCAAACACTGGAGAAGTATCAGCCGAATCGAATTGATGGTGTACGTATTGAGTTCTCTGATGGTTGGGGCATGATTCGTGCCTCTGTAACTGAACCTCTATTTACATTGCGCTTTGAGGCAAAATCGGTACAGCGTTTACAGGAGATTATTAAGATTTTAGTAGATGCATTGCCAGATAATATAAAAACTGCGGTGATGAATGCATTACCACCCCAGTATAAGTAGTTACAAATTAAATTTTATAAAAAAAGTAGTACCATGTGAACCTGTATCTAATTCAAGCGTTGCCTTATGTCTAGCTGCAATGCTATAGCAGACGGCCAGTCCCAGGCCGGTTCCCTTTTCTTTGGTTGTAAAGAAGGGCGTCCCCAGCTTTTCAATAAATTCAGGGGGGATGCCCGCACCTTCATCTTGAATTGCCAATACAACTTGGTTTTTTTCCATAAAAGATTTAATGGTTATATGAGTATGAGGTTGCATAGCTTCTAGACTATTATGCACTAGATTCAGGATGAGTTGGCGAATTTCTTGAGAATCAAGCAATAGATCAGGAATAGGGTTTAAGTCTAGATGGAGGGCTTTATTAGATATAATGGCATTGGATTGCAGTAATGGGGCGATGGTCTTAATAATAGTATTAAGATCTTGCATTACTAATTTTACTTCTTTATTTTTGGCCAGAGATAAAAAATCATTAATAATAGAATTGGCTCTATCTAACTCTTCAATCATGAGGTCAAAATATTCTTTGAAATTAGAACATGCTTCTTTACCGGCGAGAAATTGTAAGAAGCCTCGAACAGTAGTCATTGGGTTTCTGACTTCATGACCAATAGTAGCAGCCATTTTCCCTGCCAGATTTAGCTGATCAAGGCGGATAAGTTCTTGTTTTAAATACTTGAGTTCAGTAATGTCCCTAACAATAACCAATACACTATCATTATTGTAAGTAATAATACGACCTTCAAGAAAACAAGTTAAATCGTTGATGGGCAGCTGGTATTCTAAAATTTGCATTTTACCGCTTTTTATTGTTTGCTTAATTTTCGTCATGATTTGTTGGGCTTGCGTGGCAGGCAGTACTTCCGAGATATGTTTACCGATGCGGTTGCTTTGAGGTTTATATAGCAGGTGAGTGTTAGTTACATGGCAATCTAAATAAACACCTTCATTGGTGATATAAAATAAGAAATCAGGTAAAGATGATAAGAATTTGTGATTACGTTCCTTGATGGTGCGTAAGTCTAATGCGATTTTTTTTAGTTCACCAATATTACGAAGAGTACACAATACAGATACTACGGCACCATCTTGAGAAAATTCAGGAACAAGATGAGCGTGATAGTAATAGTGGTCTCCTTTATAATTGGTAAATTCCGCTTCGAATACGGTCTGATTTTTCGTTTTGAATATTTTTGCAACATGTGTTTTCCATACTTTATCACATTTGCTATTTGAATTTAATTTTGAGGCAGCTTTTTCTAAACCGGTTATTAGTGAGATGCCAATAACTTCAGTAGCTGTTTGATTTGCATATAAAAACCGCAGTTTTTTATCAAAGCGAATAATAGCATCAGGAGAATTTTCCACTAAGGATTTAAAGTCCCCTTCTCGTGGGTAAATGGGCATTCCATTTTGAAATGATAGCTCCTTAGTTAAAGGAAGATTGGGACAGGTGGGGATTTTGGCACTTTCCCATTCGGATAGTTGCTGACGTAAGGTAGACAATTCTTCAATTAACTGTTTTTTGGATTTATGTTGATCATTCATTATATAGAATCCTTCTTTATATAGAATTAAAGTTTAAACAATAAGATGTTTTCTGATATAATACTATATAGTTTTTGATATTAATTTACAAGTGTTCATGACAAAAAGCACCAAATAGAGGATTCTAAAGGAGAAATTATGCAAGTTCATGTTTTAGCAAGTGGCAGCACAGGTAATGCTATTTTTTTAGATTTTAAGCATACTAAAATACTGGTAGATGCAGGTATTAGCACAAGGCGTATTAAAAATAGCCTAGCTGCCTTGGGTACAGATATAGAAGAGATCAATGGTGTGGTGATTACCCATGAGCATAGGGATCACGTTAGTGGGCTGCCTACTATGACGAAGAAATATAACTTACCGATCTATGCCAGTTCAGATACATGGCACGCTATGTACTGCCGGAATGTAATACCTGATAGCTGCTGTAAGAGGTTAACTAACAGTCTGATAATTGGTCAGGTGAAGGTGGAACCTTTTAGCATATCCCATGATGCGGCTGATCCCGTAGGCTTTAGGTTTTATAATGGAACTAATAAATGCAGTGTGGTTACGGATATTGGTTTTGTCACAGATGCAGTGAAAGAAGCGATTGCTTTAAGTGATGTGTTGGTATTAGAATGCAATCATGACTTGGACATGTTGGAAAAGGGGAGTTATCCCTGGCATTTAAAACGCCGCATTATGAGTAACCGTGGGCATTTATCCAATGTAGATGCCGCTTGGACGCTAGCTAAGTTAAAAAGAAAACCTAGTATGCAAGTATTTCTGGCTCATATGAGTAAGGAAAATAATGATCCTGAATTGGCAAAGAGTACTGTGAGTGCTATATTAAAAGAACAGGGCTGTAAGCTTGATTCTGAAATTGCCCTGCATGTTACCTATCCTGACCGCACGGTGAGTAGTAACTTTTAAGGAGGTAGGATGATGAATAAAAAAGTTGGACAGGTATTCTTAATTGCTGTGATTGGAGCACTGATTGGCGGTAGTTTAGTATTAGGTTATGGTGGAAGATTTCTATCAAAGTCCACACCCCAAAATGTAACACCTATGCAAAGTTTACTACAGGAACCCGCGGCGCAGGCTCAAGTATCTGAAGCCCGTAATACTCCTTTGGTGAGAGCAGCACAAACTGTTGGTCCGGCAGTAGTCGGAATTACCAATAAAGCTTATGCCCGGAACTCTTTTAATCGTAAAGAACTAGTAGAACAAGGCGTAGGTTCAGGGGTGATTTTTGATGCTAATGGTTATATTGCTACTAATAATCATGTTGTAGAAAATGCCCAAGAGATTACAGTATCCTTAGCAGATGGGCGGGTGTTAACTGGACGAGTATTAGGAGCTGATCCAGCTACTGACTTAGCAGTAGTAAAAGTAGATGCTACTGGTTTGCCCGCAGCAACCTTTGGTGATTCAGACAGTCTATTGGTTGGTGAACCAGCAATAGCAATTGGCAATCCTCTTGGCTTGGAGTTTAAGGGCAGTGTGACTGCTGGGGTTATTAGTGCATTGAATCGTTCTATTGAAATTGGCGAACGAAAGTTCAAACTGATTCAGACGGATGCTGCTATTAATCCAGGAAATTCGGGTGGAGCATTGGTAAACGCTGACGGTGTTGTTATTGGGATTAATAGTGCCAAAATATCAGTTGCAGGTGTAGAAGGTATTGGTTTTTCCATTCCGATTAATACTGCCAGACCTATCTTACAATCCCTTATTGAAAAAGGACGTGTGGTAAGAGCCTATCTGGGAGTGGGAATACTAGACCGTAATACAGCCGCTTCCTATGGGTATGAGCTTACCATTGATAAAGGAGTCTACTTGCTGCAAATAGCGAAAGGAGGTCCGGCAGATAAGGCTGGTCTTAAGGAAGGTGATGTTATTGTGAAGATAGCAGATACTGAGGTTAATAGCGTGGCTGACTTAAGAGGGGCAGTAGACGGACAAGCAGTAGGCAGTACTGTCAATGTTACTATTCTTCGTAAAGGGAATCAACAAACTGTGAACGTTCTTTTAGAAGAAATGCCGACGCAACAATAGATGAAAATTACAATTGTGGCTGTTGGCAAGATTAAGGAAAAGTATTTGACCATGGGTATTGCTGAATTTGTCAAACGTCTTACACCCTATTGCCGCCTATCCATCATAGAAGTTGACGAAGAGCGTATGCCCGAGAACCCTTCTGAGGCGGAAAGAGTTAAAGTGTTAATCAAAGAAGGGCAACGTATGATGAAGCATATCAAGGATGATACTCACCTAATTATCCTTGATGTTGTTGGTACACAAGCTTCATCAGAGCAACTTGCCGAAAAAATCCATAGTTTAGGCCTTCGCGGGAAAAGCGACATCACCTTTATCATCGGAGGTGCCTTCGGCCTATCTCCAGAATTGTTGAAAAATGCAAGTGAACGACTATCTTTTTCTAAGATGACATTTACGCATCAAATGATACGACTACTCCTCATAGAGCAGGTATATCGAGCTTTTAAGATTAATCGAGGTGAACCGTATCATCTTTAATAGAGAAAGCGGCCTGGACCCCTTTGTAATAAGGGTTCAGGTTGTTTTCTTTGACGGAAGTGAACAGAGGTTGCTTTGCCACGTTTCCAACAATCAAAGCCCTATTTTTATAAAAAAAGGTAAACAGCTATTTGTCCGATGATGGACAAGTAGCTGTTTTTGTGGTTTGCAGGGAACGTATTGGAGTTAAAACTATGATAATCGAGGCGAAAGGAATAGGAAATCCTTTGGTTTAATTGGTAGATTAAGCGTGAGGAACAATACCTCTATTTTACTTATCCCCTAACCATACCTGTCGCAGTAACTCAACAGCGGGATAAATATCCTCGAGTGCGATACCCCCATAACCCAGTAGAACAGTTCCAAAGGGGGCATCTTTTTGATTCATCCATAAATTTCCTGAAGGATGAATGAGAACCCCTACCTGAAGTGCATGCATTACAAGTTCTTGTTCTGATAGGGGTGACTTTACTTGAACCAAAAGATGTACCCCTGCATTTTCCCCCATAATTGAAACCTTATCACCAAACTCACGTTTAAGGGCCTGAACAAGAATACCGCGCTTTTTCTTCATATGCCTGGTGATTTTTCTTAAATGACTTTCCCATTCGCCTTCTTTTAAGAATAACTAGTTAAGATTCTCGCTTTATAGCCATTGTCTTCTAAAAATTCACAGATATAACGAGCGCGAAGTCCATGGGAACATACAATAATATATTCTTTATCCTTTGATAGGGTTGTCATTTTATGGGGTAGCTCTTCTATTGTTATATGTACAGCACCAGGTATACTGCCTTTTTCTAATTTTTTATCAGCCCGTATATCGACAATCTGAAAAGATAGATCACCTTTTTCTAGCTTCTTTTTTAACTCGTTAGCACTTATCATCTGAATGTTACTACTTCGACTACTGTTCTGGCGGGACTTTTGTCCATATACAGCTTCTTCTATGGTGTATCCAGTTATAAATGGAAAATTCATTACATCCTTTGCGGCTACCTCTGCTTCGGACTTTGTTTTAAATACAGAAAGTGCCCACCATTCATTGGATCTTTTTTGTTGTAGATAGACGATGTATCCGGTTTGGAGACAGTCACCACAAACATGATTCCCTGTTTCCATTTCGTAAGTAGTCTCGTGTTTTTTCGAATGACACACACTGCAAATATCACTGTTCTTAGTTTCCATACCTGAGATATCCTCCTTAAACTTAACGCTGGGTTTAATGTCTTCTTAGCGCCTATGTTACACTAAAGGACTGCGCATCAGAAAGAGCCAGTTTAAAGAAAAAATATAAGGCCAGTTATAATGTCATTTATATGAGTTAGGTGAAGGTTCTTTGACTAGTTGAAAAGAAGGATTTGCAAGGCAATGGTTCGCCTCCATCATTCAAATCCGGTAAACATTTTAGCCCAGGAAGTTCGTGTGTTTTTTTACTGCCCAGTGTCATGGGACGGGGCTATTGACAATTCTTCTTGAAGGAGTCTCGCCAGCAAAATGCGTAAGGAAGTAGAGAAGAAGACGTGGGATGTGATAAGCAAAACAGACGATTGTCTTAAACTTATATTTTTCATTGCAGATACCCTACAGATTGGGAAGCCGCGTAAGAACACTCTCATCCATGTGGAATTCCTTCACGGAAGAAAGAAACATCAGAGGGGCCCCTGCATGCATTGCCTTAGGCATGTGTTTGCATTAAGTCTTTTGCCAATGCAGAGAGAAAGCAGGTCGCATGGTTCATGACATTATTCCATATCTCTCCATCTATCTGGGACATGACAGTATGAAAGAAACAGAAAAATACCTGAAATTCAGCAGTGAGATGTTCTGGGATGCAATGGAATTGTTTGATGGCTACACTGCATAGATCCTTCCGGAGGTGAACTTCGATGAATGAGCCTTCGAAATTTCTGGCACTACTGGACAGTTTTATCACAAACTACATGCCATGTTCAGTCGGGGCAAGTCCGAATACGGTTACTTCGTATAAATATGCTTTTCGGTTACTGTTGGAGTTCATGTATTCCCAGAAAGGGATTCCTGCCGATAAGATAACCTTTGATCAGCTAGACTTTGACACCATGACAGAATTCCTTGACTGGATAGAGAAAGACCGAGGATGTAGCGCATCAACGAAAAACCAGAGGCTGTCAGCAATCCTTTCTTTTTCTGAGTATGCTCTGAATCGGGATTTTGATGACGCATCCGTATTTCGGAGAGGCGTGATTAAAATCCCCATGAAAAAAGCCCAGAAGAAGAAACGAGCGGTGTTATCAGCACAGGAAGTTTCGATACTTCTTCGTTTACCTGACGACAGTAAGGAAATCGGTCTTAGGGATAAGGTGCTGCTTAGTCTAATGTATGCAAGTGGGGCAAGAACGCAGGAAACCTGCGACCTGACGGTGGGAAACATACAGTTCAATATAAGGTCATGTATCATTCCAAACAACGCAGATTTATGCGGAATTGTCACAGAACACAGTGGACAAGCACTTGAAAGAATGGAATGAGAAATGGTTCTCCCTGGATTCTGAGGCAATGAAAGAATCTAGAAAGAAAAATGAAATGCCAGATTTCTTAAATATTTAATCAAAAACTAGACTTAGATTATCCGAGAAAAAGAAAAGACTCTCTTAGGTTTAAGCGACTTTTATGGATTCTTCTCGAATAATCATATTTCTTGGATAATGCGCCCAGCATAAACAACGGGTAACCTTCGGCACTTTGTTGTATCCAGCGTAGGCATCGGTGTGTAAATATCCTTCAAATCCTTTGAGAAATTTCTTGGGATAATTGCCGCCTCTGCCAGGCTGATACTAAAATATCCGAATGGAATGCTTGGCATATTGACCAGTGCTGTATACCCACATGTACGAGTCTGTAGTATTTTTGCGGCCTTCTCCCTGCATGACTGAAACCGTAGTTTCGTCTTATGTAGATCTATATATTATGTAGAGTCATTCAAAATTAAGTTGAAAAGCTATTATAATATAGGCGTTTCGAGCATTTTCTATAGAATTACGACTCAGCATAACATTTTGATGTTATCCTCATAAAAAAGGAGGTGCATCAAAATGCATAACAAAAGCGCAAAGATTCTTCTTAGGTATAATATTTATTCAGATATCTTGGAAGAATACCTAAACCTAGAAGAATTCAGAAACCTGTCATCACTGACAATTTCATCTAAAAGAGTGACAATTACTTCTTTCATGAATTATCTTGGTGATAACAACGTGAAGGATTTTTATCACTGTTTGCAGAAAAATATGTCGGGCTAGTTGTCTTCCCTGGATGATTTATCTTCTTCCACCATCAGTGGACGCACATTTATTTTGCGTCACTTTTTTAATTACCTGCACAACAAAAAAATTACATCATTTTCAGGCAATGAATTGTTCCCGATCATATTTACCAACAAACGGGAACGTATACTTTCCTTTTATTCTATTGAGGAAATAAGGAAATCTAAATAATTATGTTGAGCAGTTATATCGCAAACCCCATGTCTTTGCGGCATAACTGCTCATTACTTTGCATAATATATAGCTCTACATAAGATGAAACTACTGTTCAAGTCATGAACGAAAAAGACCGGAAGAATACCGCAGTTTCCTACATGTGGGTATATTCTACCGGTCAATATTGCAAGACGCCAATACGGATATTCGAGTATCAACCAGGAAGACATGGGAAATATCCGCAGAAATTCCTGACAGGATTCAAAGGATATCTCCATACGGATGCTTATTCTGGTTACAATAAAGTGCCAGGTATTACACGATGTTTTTGCTGGACACACCTACGCAGGAATTTTGTAGATACTCTTCCTAGTGACATCCAAAGTCCGGAATCAACGATTCCGCAGCAGGGTATCTTATATATTAATAAACTTTTTGAATTGGAAAAGGGACTTGAATCATTTAACTCCGAAGAACGAAAAGCACAGCGTCTGAAGCAGGAAATACCTGTTTTAGAGGCCTTTTGGTTATGGATTGATTCTATCAAAGGTCAGATTCTGCCTAAATCAAAGTTAGGATCTGCAGTGAATTATGCCTTAAACCAAAAGGATGGGTTGATGAATTACCTTAAAGATGGTAACTGCTCTATTTCTAACAATTTGGCTGAAAACAGTATTCGTCCCTTTACCATAGGACGCAAAAATTGGCTGTTCAGTGGCAGCCCCAAAGGCGCAGCCGCTAGTGCTGCTGTTTACAGCATCATTGAAACTGCAAAAGCCAATGGATTAGATCCTTATAAATATTTGCACTTCATTTTAAAGAATCTTCCTGGAGCACAGTTCCATCAGTATCCTGAACTTCTAGAAGATTATTTACCGTGGAATCTAGAAGTTCAACAAATTTGTAAATAATGAAGCAACCACTAGAGTATATCTCAGTGGTTGCTATTTTTCTATCCACCTAGTTGTTTTACGCTTACAAATAGTCTAATAAAAAAGTAAGCGGGTTAAATCTACACTTGTCAAAAAAACGTAAGTTTTTCAGTGGCCTCCCGTTAAACCAGTAGCTTTTATATATTCCGACAGCGCCTTTTTGCAGTTATCAGCTAATGGAAAGTTTTTCGTCTTGCCAGTCTTCTTCTCTCGAATAGTGATTCTGTCGCACCCCTTTACATCCGCAATCTGTAATGCTAATAAATCACTAATTCGAAGACCATTGTTTATACCCAATGCAAACAGCAGCCAGTCGCGCAAATTCCGTTCTTTGAGGTAACGCTTCATATTATCTATTTGTTTTTTATCCCTAATCGGCTCCACAAACTCCATCATTATTCCCGCCTTTTAATATGTCATATCATACACAATAATATAATATGACATATTAAAAGGCAAGGAGGCTTTACTCGTTGATTAACAAAAGCCCGCAACCCCTTACTATGTCTGGAATTGCAGACTTTCATCGAATCTGTCACAAGTACATTGTGACAGATTCGATGTTCCCCAAAAGTAATAGCGGCAACAATCCTATTGAGCCCACTGGCTTAATAGGCTTTATTTTATATAGTTCTTAAAAAACTCATCATTTGACATTGTTACTCCGAAATGTGGCATAATGTATTTTTTGATATAACTATCTTGGCTGTCGTCGAAAGCCGCTACATCATCGTCAAGCAAAATTACCTTATACCCTCGATCATAAGCGTCACGAATTAACGATTCAACACATATATGGGTTGCAAAACCAGCTACTGCAATTGTAGTATATCCACCTGCTCTTAATATTTGTTCTAAATTACTTCCAACAAAAGAGCTTACACCAACTCGACCACGTGCAATATAGTCACCTTCCTTTGGTGCTGTTGCTGGATAAAATTCTGCTCCAAAACTTCCTTCTTCAAACCGCTTTTTATTCCTGAGATGATAACCTATACCAATTTGATCGGAAGCGATTTCGGGATATCCAGCAGAATAGCTAAGTGGAGTGTAAATAAGTTTTATTCCGCCTTCCCGAGCCTTATTGACTAATTCAACAGACTTTTCTACTACTTTTTTCTTTTCTAGCTGATTCTTAATCAACGGATTCAAATCTCCTTTAGGATCCATCCAGCTATTTTGGAATTCGACCATAACAATCGCTATTTTATCTTTAGGTACTTTTGTGATAATCTCCTCTGGAGTAGCTGCTTCAGTGTATCCACTCCATAATGCACAGAAAATCAGAGTGAGAGACATTACTATCAAATTTTTCATAAACAGGTATTGACCTCCTAATTATTTAAATATATATATGATTAATAGTAGCCCGCTTAAAATGCTTCTACTTGTCAACACCTACGCATAAGATGATCATGTCATTCTTATCCTTTGGTCACAAGAGATTGATTCAAACGTTCAATTTTTGTATTTAAACGATCTACTACTTTTTGCATTTGTATGATACGTTCTACCAATTGGTCTCGATGCTTAACCAGCAAATCCCTCCTTGCTTCTTTTGTTGCATCACCTTGTTGGAATAGCGGGACATATTCAATTAGTACCTCAATTGGCATTCCTACGTCTCTCATACATTTTATAAACGCTACCCACTGACAATCTTCTTCCGAATAATCACGAATTCCACTCTTGGTACGTGTGACACTAGGAATCACCCCAATTCGTTCATAATAACGCAGAGTAGTTGGTGAAAGATCAAATTTTTTACTAACCCCAGTAATATTCATTTTTTTCTGCTCCTAATATAGTTTCACTGTCTATTGGATCTAGAGTAACACTTATAGTTAACTATAAGTCAAGAGAAAATTTTCACCCAGAAAACAAAACTTCTGGAAAATTACCGCCTCTAGTCCGGCAACAAAATATAAAGGCAAATTCAAACAACCGTCTTTTGTACAGTCTTAACGTGCTTTATATTCCATTTCGTGAGTCGCCCCCATGTACCCCTGGATATACTAACAAAATCTTCTGTTACTTGATAGGAAATCAAAGAGACTAAAAGTAAACAAAACATGCTGTATCCAATTACTGGGTGCAGCATGTTTTAATGCCCATTATTATCCATTTGCTTTTCAGTACATGACACGGATGCTACCACTGAGCCTGGTACAATTGACTGAGTATTCTCACCGACAACCGGAAGAGACTCACAGGCAGCCGTACGCACAATTTTTAACCAATAATAATAACTTTGGAGCTTTATATTATGAGCAGCA
>Ga0316613_10000297_pt1 | contig 47207 bp, 39 predicted proteins | sample OWC_soil_day10_C_2_FD_207647 | JGI IMG/M metagenome (GOLD analysis project Ga0316613, IMG submission 207647) | Wetland soil microbial communities from Old Woman Creek delta, Ohio, United States - OWC_soil_day10_CT_b | ecosystem: Environmental > Terrestrial > Soil > Wetlands | place: USA: Ohio...
ATAAAACGCGGCGTTATTGGTGTTGTTATTGATGCAGGAATTCGAGATGTTGCTCAAATTCGCCAATTAGGATTCCCTATTTGGACTAGGGCGATTCATTCTCAAGGAACCACAAAAAACAAGGGCGGTTGGGTAAATGCTCCTGCGATTTGTGGCGGAACACAAGTAGACCCTGGAGACATTATTATGGCCGATGATGATGGTGTCGTGGTTGTTAGAAAAGGCGATGTAAAGTTTGCGCTGGAGTCTTCGCAGCGCAGGGGATTGAAAGAAGAAAACACTAAGGCTAAGATTGCAAGAGGAGAGTTAAGTCTTGATTTCTACGGATTGCGAAAAACGCTGCAGGAAGAGAATGTAGTTTATTATGAAAATGAAAGCCAACTGAAATAAAGTTGGTTTTCATTCGGTGTCTTGTAGAAATGCAAATAGAGTTAAAATAAGGATAAGAGAAGGAGACAGAATGGAACATTCAAATGCCGCTAATCGCTTGGATCGGTTACCGATATCTTCATTTCACAAACATCTATTATTTGCGGTATCATTGGCCTATTTTTTTGAGTTTGCTGATATTAATTCTTTTTCTGCTATTGTACCAAGACTGATTAAAGAGTGGGGTGTTACGGTCAATGTAGTGGCATATGTGACATCACTTTCTTTCTTGGGAATGTTTTTTGGGTCTATGATAGGTGGGGTGCTTGCAGACCGTTATGGAAGATGCAAAGCCTTGACCATAACCACTCTGTGGTTCTCTCTATTTTCCGCTTTGAGTGCCTTCACGTGGGATATATGGTCTCTTGGCATTTGTCGGGTTATTACTTCCGCGGGGCTGACTGCAATGACAGTTGTGGCCGTAATATATGTTAATGAAATTTACCCTGCAAGATTTAGGGGAAAGTATCAGGCATATGCTATATGTATAGGTATATGCGGAACTCCTGTTACTAATTTAATTGCGAGTGCAGTTGTTCCTTTAGCTCCTTGGGCGTGGCGCCTTGTTTTCATATGGGGCTCCCTGGGAATTGTATACTTGCTATTTCATAAGAAGATGATTGAATCCCCCCGTTGGTACGAAAGTCGTGGGGAATATGATAAGGCTGACAAAGTTTTGAAATATATTGAGAATGAGGTAAGCAAGGAGAAAGGAGAGTTAGCCGTTCCTTCTCCAGCTGTGCCAGAAGCAAAAGTAGACAAGACTCCATTAGCAGCATTATTTCAACGAAAATATTTCGGAACAACAGTACTTCTTACCATAGTGTGGGTAACACAGACCATAGGATTTTTTGGTTATTCAAGCTGGGCGCCAATGCTTTTGGCTAAAGAAGGTTTTAGTGTTGAAAAGTCCATATTTTATGTAGCATTGAGTACCATAGGAGCTCCGCTGGGACCACTCTTGGCATCTATGGTTACCGATCGTTTTGAACGTAAATGGTGTCTCGTAGCTTTTGGAACTGTTATTGGCGTGAGCGGCCTCTTTTATGGACTCACATTTAACCCTATCATGATTGTCGTGTTTGGATTTATTGTGAATTTATTTGAACGAGGTTTTACAGCTCTTGGTTATGCCTATTCACCCGAGTTGTATGACACCAAGGTACGGTCATTGGGGACAGGCCTATCGTATGGCATTGGCCGTCTATCAAATGCCTTCGGACCTCTTGTGATTGCTTATATTTATACAGGGCATGGCTATCAGTCTGTATTTTACTTTATAGCAGGGAGCTGGTTCGTAGGTGCAATAACGGTTGCTCTCTTTGGGCCGAAAACAAAAAAATCATATAGTTAGTCTTGCTAACTTAGATTTCTGAGATCGTATCTGATATTATAGGAGGAATAATAACATGTATAAGAAAAAGAGTATATTACTAACGTTCTTATTCATCTTAGCTTTAAACTCAAATATCTATGCCGAAAATGCAACTACTGATGCCGAGAAGGATAAAGTTGCAGAACTTGAGAAACGTATTGTTCAATTAGAAAAAGCAAAACCAAAAGATTCAGAAAAATCAAAATTGAGCTTTTCAGGTCTTTTCAGCGCTCGCTATAAATCCACAAGTTATGATCAAGCAGGAAAGAGTACTGCCGATTTGACTCAATCTCGAATTCGGTTGGATGCAAAATCAATAATTGATGCGGATTCGTATGTAGGGCTGCGTTTTGTAACGAAAATACCGAACAAAAGTGATTTCTTTAATGATTCCTGGACTACTACCTCATCAGATAATGCCTTCAATGTTGACAGGGCATATTATACGACTAAGATTGGTAATGGCGCGGGTACTTTTACAATCGGGCAACAGGCACTTGTTGTTGATCCAATGAATATTATTATGGATAGCACTTTTTATAGTTATACTGGTGGTAAGGTTAGTTATAAGTTAAATGGGTTAGGCGTGAATGGCGTAGCTACAGCTCAGTATGGCCGGTTTTATCAAGGCGTTACGATGAGTGGATTTACAGGATGGGGCAATAAATCCGCGTCTGACTTTAATAATGCCGATTTTGCTTCTTTGAGTGTTAACGGTAAGGTTAATAAGATTGATTACACGGTAGGTTATGCGGATTTTAGGAATAAGATTGCTGATAAAACATTGTTAACCTATACTTTTGCTAATATGGGAACTATGTTAAGCCCAAAAGTTGGAATGTATCTTCAATATGCAAATAATAGTGCTGATACTGATGGAAGCTTTTGGACGAGTAAGTTTGTGTATGGAGACCAAGTTCCAGCCAAATTAGGTCAGTGGAATGTTTCCCTTCAATATATTGATGCTGAAAAAAATGCAATATTCAATCGCTTTGCTATGTTGGAAGGTGCTGCTGGTAAAAATGTTAACCATCCTGAAAAAATTTGGGATGCTCGTGTCAATTACGCTTTTTCGCCAACTACCACTTTTTATGTGCAAAGAATGTTAATTGATGATACAGTTGCAGCTAATAATGCTAATGATTCTAAAATATGGAAAGCTGAATTGGGTGTAAAATTCTAAATAAATTTATAAAATAATTGTCATGTCCCTTATATTTTAACTTCTTTTACATATGTCTAGGTGATTTAAAGATCGCCTAGACATATGTTTTTTTATGAGTATATTGTTCATTTTTTGATAGGAAAAGATAAAGCCGCAATAAAAATTCCGGTGCCTAAAATACTGCCAGAGATTGGGCAAACAGTATTTGTAACACCGGAGCAGGGCAATCTCCATATTTTTGCTAAAAGTACAGGGCAGTGTTTAGCTACCTTATCTGTGAACCAATGACCAGCGGTCAGGATAATCACTAAAGATTCCATCAATGTTGGTGGCAATGCTAAAATCAAATTCTTCTTGGGTATTAATTGTATAACTGTTAACGCCGATACCTGCTTCATGGGCTGCTTCGATCCAATTTTTTTCGAGGTAATGCCAATGTGGATGTAGGTAATCGGCTTTTGTTTGTTGGATTAGGTTAAGGACATTAACGGGGCGGTCATCAAATAAAACTCCTGTTTTAAATCGTTGGTCTAATTGCTTTATTTTTACTAAAGATGGATGATAAAAGGAAGAGATAATAATGCGATTGTAAAGATCAAAATTTTGAGGAATACTACTGTTCATACTATTGATAAGTTGTTCTTCGATGCCTTCGTAAACAACGGGGCCATTTTTGATTTCAATATTTAAAAGCAGCGGAGTAGTTACATACCAAGCAAAAAATTCTTGAAAAGTGGGAAGGGATTCGTTGGTAAAGGACGGAGCAAACCAAGAGCCAAAGTCTAATGCCTTGAGTTGTGCTAAGGTTAAATCTTTAATCCAGCCGGAGCCATTACTGGTGCGATCAATAGTATGGTCGTGACAAATGACGAGTTGCTGGTCTTTCGTTAACTGCACGTCCAGTTCGATGCCGTCTGCTTTACAGATAAGAGCTTGGTAAAAAGCTGACATAGTGTTTTCAGGCGCATAGCCTCGTGCACCACGATGAGCATAAATCAACATAGTAAATCTCCTTTATCAAAATAGCAAGTGTGGCTCATTGGTCAGACCAGTCAGACAAATAGCATGTCAGTATTATTTCATTTCAAAGCCTTTCGTTTTCAAGAACTCTCTCATGTGAGGTCGCTGCTTATCCTTCAAAAAGGTTGACATACCTTCTGTCCATGTATTGCTTTTTTCGCCATTGGTTCGTGCTATATAATAATTTCTGATGCTATTATCATATTCTTTTAAGATCTCTTCATCTTTTTCTGTATGGTAGCTATCTTCTTTAAAGACTAAGGATAACGGGAGACGGGGTTTAACATTATTGCGTATTTCAGGATAACCTAAGCACATGCCAAAGACAGGATATACATTATGTGGTAGATTTAGTGATTCGCAAACGTCTTCAGGATTGTTGCGTAATGCCCCTATATATACGCCTCCTAAACCTACTGATTCTGCTGCAATCATAATATTTTGTGCTGCCAAACTGGTATCAACAGTAGCCAAAATAAAGTTTTCTGTATAACCGCTTTCAAATCTTTTATTATTCATTCTACAGGCTTTTCCCAGTCTGTTTAAGTCAGCACAAAATACTAATAAAATAGGACTTTCTTCAATACAAGCCTGGTTATCTGCTAGTTTAGCGATGACTTTTCTTTTCGCTTTATCTTTTACTCTAATGATGGTATAAGCTTGAATGTGATTAGAAGTAGAGGCTTGCTGCCCTGCTTTTATAATTTCTATCAGTAATTCGTCGTCAACGGGCTGTGCTGTAAACTTTCGAACAGATATATGCTTTTTTAACAATTCTATGACATCGTTCATGGTAAGACCTCCTAAAAATATATTATGGATGAGGAAGGCACCAAAAAAATAATACGAGAAAGATCCCTCTCACTAACAATAGTATTTCTAAAGGGAGAGGGATAAAAACGCTATTAAGGCAAAATAAGCAGATTGCTGTACATTATTCCTGTAAATATTCCTCAAACTCTATAGGTGTAGGTAGACTAGCCACAGCCCACCAAGGAGAATGGGCCTGCAGTTCTTCTAATGAGTACATACCCGTAGCTACTGCAATAGTCCGGGCACCGATAGCTTTACCGCAGTCAATATCGTTGGGGGTGTCGCCGATAACATAAATCTGATTAAGAGCTACATGGGGATAGTTCTTCTTCACCATAGCAAGGGCTCGGCTAGATATTTCTGTGCGATTAAAACAATTGTCGCAAAAGGCGCTGGATGAAAAATTGAAGAAGCCATCTAATCCATAATGACTAAGTTTAGCCTTAGCCCCAAATTCTGTATTGCCTGTCAGAAGTAGAGAGGCATAGTCTTGCCGGTGATGTAGATAGCTCAGAATATCTTTTACTGATGGCGTAAGATGTCCGCGCCTTGCTGCTAAATGACTTGGTAATACTTTTTCATAGGATTTAATTAGATTACAAACTTCATGTACAGGCGGCTCACGTCCAGTTGCGAGCAGGAGTACTTGATGGGAGATATAGTAGTCTGTCATACCAGCTGTCTTAATATTTTTAAAGTCGAAAGGTGTATGCAAGGTTGTTTCGATTGCTTCTTCAAAAGCATATAAACCAGCTTTAGCTGTTTTTAATAAGGTACCATCAATATCCCAGAATAAAATTTTCATCCTATGCGCCTCCTTTTGCGTTAATCTCCTAATACTATAATTAGATGTTTACAGCTAATATCCTTGTTCTATTGGAGTTTTATTCTTTGCCAAAATTTAATAGATTAGAATGATATTTTTTCATGAAATATAAGTTTACCAAATATTAACTTATCTATAACAAAGTTATGGTACTTATTAGTTATAATCGAATTGAAAATCAAAATATAGGAGGAGTTTTTTTGAACAAAAGAATAAAATGGCTAAGCTGCTCTATTGCAATTATCACTTTATTTGCGCTTATTGTATCAGCCTTTCCAAAAGAACAAACCGTCAATGCCGGTATTGAAAACGGCTATTATGGTAAGAAACCCAAATATGTATTTTACTTTATTGGTGATGGTATGGGCATGCCCCAGATTACTTCTACGGAAATTTTTAAAGGAACTCTTGCTAGTAGTAATCCTATGAATAAAGAAAGTTTAAGTTTTACGGTATTTCCTAATGTAGGTATACAAACAACCCAGTCGGCCAATACCTTCATAACAGAGTCTGCTGCCGCGGGTACAGCATTGGCAACAGGTCATAAGACGAATAATGATATCTTGGGCATGGATCCTACTAAGCAAATTAAATTTAAATCTATGGCAGAGATGGTCAAAGAAAAAGGTATGAAAATAGGTATTGTATCTAGTGTATCCATTGATCACGCTACACCTGGTGCGTTTTATGCTCATCAATCCAGTCGTAAAAATTTATATGAAATTGCCCTTTCTCTGGCAGATAGTGGTTTTGATTATTTTGCCGGCGGTGGCTTGCTTTCGCCTACAGGTCCTAAGAAAGATAAACCCAATGCCCTAGAGATTGCCAAACAAAAGGGGTATAAGATTGTTAACTCACAGGAAGATGTAATGGCATTAACTAAAAAGGATGGTAAAGTCATTGCTTTTAGTACCGATCTTGCCGCAGAATCTGCTATGCAGTATGATATTGATCGCAAAGATAGAATTTCCTTAGCAGATTATACGAAGAAGGGAATTGAGCTGCTGGATAATCCAAATGGATTCTTCATGATGGTAGAAGGCGGAAAAATAGATTGGGCTTGTCATGCCAACGACGCTGCGACAACCGTTCGTGATGTGATGGCCTTTGACAATGCGATTCAGGAAGCCCTTGCCTTTTATGCTAAACATCCAAATGAGACGTTGATCGTTGTTACTGGAGACCATGAAACAGGCGGCATGACAGTGGGCTTTGCGGGTACTCAATACGAAACCTTTTATAACAAGATCAATAAACAAACCTTGTCTTTTGAGGAATTTGATAAAGCAATTAAAACTTATCGGGAGGCCGTTGGTGCTAGTGGGGCTAATTTAGAAGATTGGCTACCTGTTCTTGCAGAAAAATTTGGTCTAGCAGAATTGACTGACTACGATAAAAGTCGTCTGAGAGATTCTCTGGCAGCCAGTATGATGGATCCTAAAAAGAGGAGCAAAGATGAACAAACCTATTTATTATATGGTGGTTATGAGCCCTTCTCTGTTACAGTAACACATATTTTAAATCAGAAGGCCGGAATTGGTTGGACGACCTATGCTCATACTGGTGTGGCAATACCTGTTTATGCACAAGGCATAGGGGGAGAATTATTCCAAGGATCTTATGACAATACGGATGTTGCTAAAAAGTTAATGAATATTATGGGTGTCAATTTCCAATAAACTGTTTTTATCGTCAAATGCATGGGCGAGGGATGGAAAAGGAGAGCTTGCTCTGATTCCATCCCTTTAGCTATAAGAAAGATTTTATTCAGGTGGAGCTTTTGGCTCCGGCTGAATCTTAGCCATTCTTAACTCCTGTTTATAGAAGATGGGAGCTAAGAGTGGCTAAGTCATAAGAAAAAATAGTGTAGAGGGGCATTTACATGAAAGAACATCAAAAATCTGATAAAATTTTTGTATTAATCATTTCTCTTTTATCCATCATTCTTTACTTGATTCCTACTGGATTCCCTATCCAAGAGGATGATTATATTCGGAGTAAGGCAAAAATTATTGCTGTAGATAATCAGAATGTTCATCAAAGAGGTGTAGTGAAAACGGGCGTGCAAGGTGTTTCTATCGAAATCATGGATGGAGTATATAAAGGCAAAACGGTAGAAACAACGAATACTCTCTTGGGAAAACTGGAAATGGATAAGATGTTTCAAGCAGGTGACGTTGCTTTAGTGGTAATAAAGGGTGAGCAGGGCAATATTCAAGTAGCAAACTTAATTGATCATTATCGACTAGATGTTGAAGGAATACTTTTTGGCTTATTTGCCTTAGTATTGTTTTGGTATGCCAGGTGGACAGGCGTTAAGGCTTTGCTTTCTTTCGTGTTTACCATTTTAATTCTGTGGAAAGTATTATGGCCTTTATTCTTAAAAGGCTGGGACCCCATTATCATTTCTCAATTGGTAGTTTGCCTCATTGTTGGCTGTGTAACTTTTTTGATTGCGGGGTTGAATCGAATTGGCATAGTGGCCTTTTTAGGAACGATTAGCGGAACGATTGCTTCCTGTATTCTAGGTGTTATTTTTGGCGAATTATTTAAAGTACATGGAGCAGTAGTACCTTTTGCTGAAACACTGCTGCATGTAGGTTTTAGTCATATTGATTTAACAAAAATCTTTTTGGCAGGGATCTTTTTGGCTTCTTCCGGAGCTATGATGGATGTAGCGATGGACATAGCTGTATCTGTTGCAGAACTAGTGGAACAAAAGCCAAGTATCACAAGAAAAGAAGTGATTGCTTCCGGTATGAATGTTGGTCGAGCCGTTGTAGGGACTATGACAACCACACTGCTTTTAGCCTATTCTGGTGCATTTACAGCCTTAATGATGGTGTTTATGGCTCAGGGAACGGCAGTGATGAATATACTAAACCTAACTTATATTGCCGCAGAAATATTACACACTCTTGTAGGGAGTTTTGGCGTGGTGTTAGTGGCTCCCTTTACGGCCATGCTGGCAGGGTGGCTATTGGTAAAACCGCATCATAAACCAGTGGGGTATACAGATCGTAAAGCACAGACGATACTAAAAGAATTGCAGCTATAACGAGAGCTTACACTAAAAAAAGTATTGCTGCTCGTGATTACATGATTTAGCAAGTAAAGTATGGGAATCTCTGTTTAGTTTTAGAGGTTTTCATACTTTTATTTTTAAAAGAAGCTGCAATAAAAATTTTGTGTACCATGTTGTGATATAGTAAACTATATAGAATACAGTAAAAGAATTCTACTATAGTAGGTAACATTTGAGGAATAAGGAGTAAAAAATGAAAATCGCGGAAGTGTTATTGGCGTGGTATAACGGCAGCAAGCGGGATTTACCATGGCGTAAAGATAAAGATCCTTATAAAATTTGGGTTTCTGAGATCATGCTGCAGCAAACGCGGGTTGAGGCGGTTAAGCCTTATTTTGAGCGATGGATGGAGAGATTCCCCACCTTGGAAAGTTTGGCAGTGGCCGCGGAAGAAGAGGTAGTTCGCCATTGGCAAGGACTGGGATATTATTCAAGAGCGCGAAATCTTCTACAAGGAGTGCGAGAAGTAAGTCAATCTTATGGCGGGCAGGTGCCTGAAACTAAGGAACAAATTACCAATCTTGCTGGTATTGGTGATTATACGGCAGGGGCTATTTTAAGTATTGCTTACAATAAAAAGGAGGCCGCAATTGATGGCAATGTCCTGCGTGTTTTTAGCCGCTTATATTGCGTAGACGAAGATATTTCCAAACCAGAGGCAAAAAAAATCATTAGAGAATTAGTGAATAAAGAAATGCCAGAAGACTATCCAGGAGACTTTAATCAGGCGCTTATGGATTTGGGCGCAACGATATGCATTCCCAAAACACCTCGTTGTGCTTTATGTCCATTGGAAAGTTACTGCTGCGCAAAAGTAAAAGGCTTAGAAGGGCAATTACCTATTAAAAAGAAAAAACTGCCGCCAAAGGAAGTACGGTTATTGGCAGGGGTTATTCGTCAAGGTGATGCTTTTTTACTCCATCAACGCCCTAATAAAGGTTTATTGGCTGGAATGTGGGAATTCCCCACGGTAGAAATTAAAACAGTAGAAAATGTTATGGACACTTTCCGTAAGGTATTATCAGAAGAAACAGGTCAAGAAATCGAGCTGGAAAGATTGTTATTGCAGTGTACTCATACTTTTAGTCATCGCCAATGGGATATTTCTTTCTATTATTGTGTAGTTAAGCCGGGAAATAAGGTACCTGCTGGAAGAAATTTTCAATGGGTGAATCAACAGGAGTGGGCGAAACTTTCTTTTGCTGGACCTCATCGAAAAATGGAGAAATATATAAGGGATAAGGGTAGTCAAGATAGTATGCAAAAATAAGGAGGCTGAATTATGATGAAAAAGATTTGGTTGGCAGGAGGGTGCTTTTGGGGAGTTGAGGCCTATTTTCAGCAACTTAAGGGCGTATTAAGTACTAAGGTGGGGTATGGGCAGGGGAATGCTAAAAAACCTACCTACCAGCAAGTATGCTTAGGAACGACAGGATATGCAGAAGTTTGTGAAATAACTTATGATGAAAAGGTGCTGCCTTTGGGAAAAATATTAGAGCATTTTTTTAGAATTATTGATCCGGTGACTCTTAATCGTCAGGGGCCCGATCATGGTTCTCAGTATCGCAGTGGTGTGTATTACTCGGATGAAGGAGAAAGAAAACTGATCCTGGAGTTTATCAAAGATCAGCAGCCTTCTTATTCAGAGCCTATTGTAGTAGAAGTGGAGCCAGTGAAAAATTTTTATTTAGCAGAGGATTATCATCAGGAATATCTGCAAAAGACACCAGGTGGGTACTGTCATGTTAATTTGATGCTGGCCAAGCCGGAGGAAAAGAAGGGATAGAGAGTAATTGAAGAATCAATATGGGATTCAGGGAAATGATTTGATTTTGTTGTAAAGCAATACAAATTGTTTCCCACTTTGTATTGCTTTATTTAAGAATATAATGACCGAAATGAACAAAACCTTTTCTGACTGAATATTTAATGATTTAATACTATATAGATAAGTTAGTTTCCAGTATTTGATTAATATTGGCAGTAGCTGGTGAAAAATGTTAGGATTATATAGTGCAAAATAGTGATGGAGGTTAAGTAAATGACTATAGTAGGAACAGGTCAGGCCGGAACTTTAGAATCTAGTGATATTATGGTTACAATATCTCCTGCTGAGAGTGGCAGCGGCATTGCTCTTCAATTCGTGAGTCCCGTAGTTAAGCAATATGGACGTCATATTAAGGAATTAATTGTAGGCTTGGTACAGGAACAGGGAATTTCTGATGTGCAAATTAATGCAAATGATAGAGGCGCTTTGGATTGTACTATTAAGGCAAGAGTGTTAACTGCAATTGCTAGAAGTAAGATGGCAAAGAATTAAGAGTTGCAATAAGCAGAAGTTCTAGAACGACCAAGTTTGCCAGATAGGGCGAATAAGATAGATAAAAATTATCCAAGTACTTAAGTTGTGGAACACCACAAAAACGGGAGGATTATTATGGAAAAATTGCGTAGAGCCATGATGTTTGTACCAGGCAATAATCCAGGCATGCTGCAGAATGCGGGCATTTATAAAGCGGATACTGTAATTTTTGATGTGGAAGATTCTGTACTAGTCAGTGAAAAAGATGCTGCAAGGCAGTTGGTGCATAATGCAATCAAAGCAATTAAATATCCCTGTGAGGTTGCAGTACGGATTAATCATATTACGACACCTTATGGTAAAGACGATTTAGCTGTTATTTTACCTGCTAAGCCCGATATGATTCGTCTGCCGAAAGCAGAAACAGCAGAAGAAATTCGTATGATTGATGATATTATTTCTGAGGCAGAGGCGAAAAATGATTTTCCTCACGGCTCTATCAAAATGATGGCTGCCATTGAAACTGCCAAAGGTTTGATGAAAGCCTATGAAATTTGTTCTGCCAGTCCGCGGATGGTAGCTCTTGCGATTGGCGCAGAAGATTTTCTTGCTGACTTAAAAACCACCAGATCTTCTCATGGGGCTGAGTTGTTTGGTGCGAGATCCCAGCTCATACTAGCGGCCCGTGCTGCTGGCGTACAGGCCATTGATACTGTATTTAGCAATATAAATGATGAAGAGGGTTTTATTGCAGAAACCATGAGAATTAAAGAAATGGGCTTTGATGGCAAGTCGGTTATTAATCCACGACAAATAAAGTTGCTGTATAAAATATTTACACCAAGTGACAAAGAAATTGATTTGGCTGAGCGAGTGCTTGCAGCTTATCAGGATGCAAAAACACGCAACTCAGGTGTTATTGCATTAAATGGAAAAATGATAGATGTTCCAGTAGTGACGCGTGCTGAACGAGTAATTGCTTATGCAACTGCTCTTGGCTTGCGAAAGGGGGCCAATTCCAATGCTTAATAAAGCAGGTAGAGATATTCCTTTGGTTATTCCAGGTCTTAGCGAGGTTAAGTTATATAATGGACCATTTGCTGCCAATCCTACAGGACGGATTGTAGGACCTAAAATTACGGTGAATAAACCTCGTTCGGAAAAAGTATTGAAATCTATTGAGCAGGCCATTGAGGCAACGGGCCTTAAAAGCGGCATGACAATTTCTTTTCACCATCATTTCCGCAACGGCGACTATGTGCTGAATATGGTAGTAGAAGCCATTGCTCGTAAGGGTATTAAAGATTTAACATTAGCTGCTAGTTCCTTAACCAGCACTCATGATGCGATTATTCCCTATATTGAACAAGGCGTAATTACAGCGATTGAAACCAGTGGTGGTCGTGGTAAGTTAGGAGAACTATTTACATCCGGTAAATTCCTGAAGAAACCAGTATTGATTCGTTCTCATGGAGGACGTGCTAGAGCCATTGAATCTGGAGAACTTACTATTGACGTGGCCTTTATTGGGGCCCCTGCCTGTGATACTTATGGTAATATAAATGGTATCGAAGGTAAATCGGCATGCGGTTCCATGGGATATGCTATGTGCGATGCTGCTTATGCCGATCAGGTAGTTGCCATTACCGATCATCTGGTACCTCACCCTCTATATCCAATTAGCATTCCGCAAACCAATGTAGATTTTATTGTTGCAGTGGAAGCCATTGGTGATCCTAAGGGGATTGCTTCAGGAGCATTGCGGATTAGTAAAGATCCTAAAGAACTCATTATTGCTGAATATGCTGCTAGTGTTATCGAGTATTCCGGCTACTTCAAAAATGATTATTCTCTGCAATTAGGCAGTGGTGGTGCTTCTTTAGCGGCAGCGCAGTTTATTAAAGAGAAAATGATAGCGCAAGGTATTGTGGGTAGTTTTGGTGTGGGCGGCATTACAGCTCCTTTTATTGAAATGCTTGATCAAGGATTGTTCAAGACTTTGTTTGATGTCCAAGATTTTGATATACCGTCCATCGATTCTTTGCGAAATAATCCTAATCATTTAGAAATGTCAGCATCCTACTACGCTAATCCTCATAATAGAGGACCAATTGTCAACAAACTGGATGTAGTTATTTTAAGTGCTACAGAAGTGGATATTGATTTTAACGTAAATGTTATTACGAATTCAAATGGTGTTATTATGGGGGCTTCAGGCGGTCATTGTGATACAGCAGCAGGTGCAGGTCTTTCTATTGTAGTAGCACCTCTCTTACGAGGACGTTTACCTATGGTATTGGATCGGGTTCATACTATTGTAACACCCGGTGAAACCGTAGATGTTATTGTTACCGAACGGGGGGTTGCTGTTAATCCTAAACGCAAGGATGTTATTGAAAATTTAAAGGATGCTAATATTCCTCTCATGTCCATTGAAGAATTACAGCAAATTGCTTATGATTTAACTGGCAAACCGGAATCCATTCCGGTAACGGATGAAATTGTAGGTGTGGTAGAATATCGCGATGGCACAATATTGGATATTATTCGTAAACCTGTATAAAGCAAGACTAAGATTCAGTCAGGGTTTTCATACCCCCTGAATCTTACTTGTAGTTAGCCAGGATAAATAAGGAAATCACCCCATTGAAGCAGGAACAAGGTAAGTAATGTGGAATGTTATGCAGTCATGGGGTGGTTTTTTTGTATATGAAGAAATTTAAAATATCCTTGCAATATAAGATTATGCTATTAACAGTAGGCATGGTCTGCCTGGTCTTGACCATGGCAGGTGCTTTAGTTATATATCATATTTATCAGGAAATTGAAGCTGATATTGGTAATAAGGCTTTAACGATTGGTCGGTCCATTGCAGAAATGCCAGAGGTACAAGCGAATATTATTCAAGCGAATCCATCAGAGGTACTGCAGCCGCTTGCAGAAAAAATTCGTCTCAAAACAGGTGCAGCTTTTATTGTAATTTCAAACATGGAGCAGATTCGTTTATCCCATCCCATCTTAGAAAATTTAGGTACCCCCTTAAGCAACCTGTATCGTGACCCGGTGTTAAGAGGTCAAGAGTACATCTATATTGCCAAGGGGAGTTTGGCTCCGTCGCTACGGGCAAATGTACCAATTTTTGCTGCGGGAAAACAGCTGCAGATTGGTTTTGTCTCTGTCGGTTTTTATATAGATGATATTTATAACAGTGTGCTCCATGGTGCTAAAAACGTTCTATATGCTTTATTGGCAGCTTTGGTGTTAAGTATGATTGGTTCCGTTTTGGTAGCGAAAAATATTAAGAAAGCTATTTTTGGACTAGAGCCGTATGAAATTGCAACCATGTTCAGAGAGCACGAGGCTACGCTGGCTACCATACGTGAAGGGGTAGTCGCAGTAGATGTACATGGACAAGTACGAGTCATTAATAATGAAGCAGCAGCTGTTATTGGAAAGAAGCCAGGAGAAATTTATGGTCAACCAATTACGAAGTTTATCACCCAGCTTCGTTTGGACTTTGTAATTGGTACAGGCACAGCACTCTATGATCATGAACAGCGGGTCAATGATATTATTATTTTAGCAAATATCGTTCCCACTATTGTGGATGATACTGTAGTAGGAGCAGTAATTACCTTTCGTGATCGTACTGAAATATCACGTTTGGCAGAAGAGATGACAGGCGTACATCGTTTTGTTGATCTGTTACGTGCCCAAACCCATGAGTTCAAAAATAAGCTGCATGCAGTGGCAGGACTCATTCAATTAGGATCTTATGAACAAGCTGTAGATTTAATCATTGAAAGTTATGCTAACAATCAAGGTGAGTTTGAGAAATTGCGGTATACGATAAAGGATGCTGTAACCTTTGGTTTGTTAGTCGGTAAGATGAGTCGTGCCCGAGAACTTGGCATTGAGTTTCTTATCACCCCTGAAACAGCGATGCAAAGCTTGCCAGGTCAATTAACGAGTGGTGATATGGTTATAATCTTGGGGAATTTAATTGAGAATGCAACGGAGGCTGTTGCTGCTGCTGTGAGTAAGAAGATTTCTTTGAGTATCACCCAAGAGAAGACAGGCGTTCAGATTATTGTCCAGAACTCAGGACCATGGATCAATGAGAGTTTAGGAGATAGGATTTACGCAAGAGGTGTCTCTGGCAAAGGTGCTTATCGAGGCTATGGTCTGGCATTAGTATCAGAAAAGATTAAGGTAAATAATGGAATTGTTTCTCATTCCAACTTGCCAGAAGGCGGCGTGGAATTTAAAGCATGGATTCCTTATAGCAATAAAGGTGAAAAATATGAAGAAAATTAAAGTATTAATTGTGGATGATGATCCTATGGTTGCTGATATTAATAAAAGATTTACAGAAGCGATTGATGGTTTCTCGGTGGTGGGTATAGCGAACAATGGCAGTAAAGCCTTGGATATGATGAGCAAACTACAGCCAGACTTAATTATATTAGATATTTATATGCCAGAAATTGATGGCATGGAAGTATTAGCACTGCTGCGTAAAGAGGAAATCCCTGTAGATATTATTCTCATTACGGCAGCTAATGACAGTGATATGATTAGTCGTGTTATGCGCTGCGGCGTAATTGATTATATTATAAAACCTTTCAAATTTGATCGTTATCGCAATACCTTAGAAGCATATCGGGACTTTAATAGTAAGGTTATGCAACAGGATCATTTTAGCCAAGTAGAGCTGGACAAATTCTTTTCTGCCAAAATGGCTAAGGCTAGTAATCAGTTGCCTAAAAATATGCATGGACTAACTCTAGATTCTATTATTGATTTGTTAAGTGGTAAATTTGATGCTCTATCTGCTGAAGATGTGGCAAGAGAAGTGGGAATTTCCAGGGTTACTGCTCGACGTTATTTGGATTATTTAGTGATGGAAGGCAAGCTGCAAATGGTGTTGGAATATATGCCAGTAGGAAGGCCTATTCATCGCTTTAAAATGAAGTGATGAAGAAGAACGTAGTCATCCGGATGTATTGAACAAAAAGGCGGTTACTTTGATGCTTTCAAAGTAACCGCCTTTTTGTTATAGTAGTGGTAATGGCTTCATCAATGAATAGGCATTTGCATCGCATTTACTATAGGTTAGTTCGTAAATGTAATATGCCGCTAGATGAAATGCAATACAAAGATCGATCATGTAGAATATAAAGAAGTATGTTATGTGATTTTTAAGACAATTTTCTAGGAGGTATATTTTGTTGCAAATTACTTTTAAAGAAATCGAGGCAGCAATTACTAAACAGATTATTACTCAGGAGCAGGGGGAAAGACTATGGAGCCTATGGAATGCTGAGGAAGAGAGCAGAAGCGGCTTTCAGATAGCTCATCTGGCATACTATGTTGGTGCATTAATCGTTATTTCAGCCATGGGCTGGTTTATGGATAATGCTTGGGATGTCTTTGGTGGTATGGGAATGTTTAGTATTGCTGCATTATATGCATTTTGTTTTATTATTGCGGGAAGGCGGTTATGGGAGAAAAAAGGCTTACAAGTTGCTGGGGGCTTGTTAATTGTAATGGCTGTTTGTATGACTCCTTTGGCGGTTTTCGGTTTAGAGCGAGTCTGGGGGGGATGGCCGCAATCCTATCCTGGGCACTATCAAGATGGTTATCAATGGGTACATGGCGGTTGGCTTTGGATCGAATTGGGAACTATTGCTAGTGCATGCCTAGCTTTGCGATTTTTCAAATTTCCCTTTTTAACAGCGCCATTATTTTTTTCCTTATATGTATTATCCATCGATGTAACTCCTTTTTTCTTCGGATCAGGGAACCATTGGACGGATGTGCGGTGGATGTCATTATTATTTGGCTTAGCTATGATAATTATCGCATTTTTTACTGATGACTACTGCCGTAAAAATAGCAATAAAGAAGATTATGCTTTTTGGGGATACTTGTTTGGAACTATGGTTTTTTGGCTGGGGCTTACACTGCTTGACCGTAATCATGAATGGTCTAGAATATTATATTGTTCGATTAATATTATCTTATTAATTGGGGGTATACTCTTACAGCGCAGAATATTTCTAGTGTGTGGTGCTATTGGGATAAATGGTTATATAGGTCATTTAGCTTATCGAGTGTTTAATCATTCCATACTCTTTCCTTTTGTTTTGAGCTTTGCTGGTATCGGAATTATTTATATTGGTATTTTGTATAATAGAAATCAGTTAAAAATAGAACGATATATCAAAACTAAAGTCCCAGAAAAAATCAGAAGGTTTCTACCAAAATGAAAGAACTGCCGATTGAAGAGATTTTGCCTAAAGTAAGACAAACAATACAGGATTCTATGAATACGGTTCTCGTAGCACCACCTGGAGCTGGGAAAACCACACGCCTTCCCTTGGCCCTATTAAACCAACCATGGCTTGTGGGGAAAAAGATTCTGATGCTGGAGCCTCGGCGTTTAGCTGCACGAGCTGCTGCTCGTCGCATGGCAGCGATTTTGGGAGAAAAAGTGGGAGAAACAGTAGGATATCGGATTAGACTGGATAGCTGCATAGGTTCTAAGACTCGTATTGAAGTCATCACCGAAGGAATTTTAACCAGGCTTCTGCAGAATGATCCTGGGCTGGAAGATGTCGGGATCGTAATCTTTGATGAATTTCATGAGCGTAGTATACATGCTGATTTAGGATTAGCTCTTTGTTTGCAGTCTCAGTCTGTACTGCGTGACAATCTAAAGATTTTAGTCATGTCTGCTACTTTAGATACGGCACCAATAGCATTTTTATTAGGAGATGCACCTGTTATTGTCAGTGAAGGCATGTCTTTTCCTGTTGCGACTCATTATGTACAACGCCCAATTGCAGAGCGTATTGAGTTAGCTGTTGTGCAGAAAATACAGGCGGCTGTTGCGGAAAAACAGGGAGATCTTTTAGTCTTTTTACCTGGTGCAGGTGAAATTCGCAGAGTAGAATCTCAACTTTTGAGCATCGGGATGCAAAAAGATACAGTAATATGCAAGCTTTATGGTGGTTTATCCCAAGAAGAACAAGATTTGGCGATTTTACCACAAGCATTAGGAAAACGAAAAATCGTATTAGCGACTTCCATTGCTCAGACTAGTATTACCGTGGAAGGAATACGTATTGTGATTGATAGTGGTCTTATGCGAATACCTCGTTTTTCACCGTGTACTGGTATGGTACATTTGGAGACGGTAAAGGTATCACGGGATGTTTCTGACCAACGTCGTGGCCGGGCAGGACGTATAGAAGCAGGAGACTGTTATCGCTTATGGACCTACCAAGAAGAAGTGGCTCATCGTGAAAGGAGTACTCCAGAAATTATGGAGGCTGATTTGACCTCCCTGGTGCTAGAGTTAGCTGCTTGGGGGATACAAGATCCAGGTGAATTATTCTGGCTTGACTTACCGCCTGAAGCGGCCTTAGTCCAAGCTAGACAATTGCTGTATCAGCTAGGAGCTTTATCTTGTGATGGACGGATCACTCCTCATGGTCAGCAAGTGATAAAGGTCGGCCTTCATCCTCGCCTTGCCCATATGATAATTCAGGCTATAGTATTAGGATATGGAAAACTGGCATGTGAAATTGCAGTATTGCTGAGTCAGCGAGATTTTCTTCAAGGTTTTCCTGACGCTGATTTGCGATTACGTATTGCGATGGTACGTGAGGGTGTTTACCATTCCATCCAGAACGAGATCCGTTATTGGAAGCGTGTTTTTGCCATTTCTGATAATGGCATTGATGACATAGAAGCCTGTGGTTTGTTACTTGCCTTTGCCTATCCGGAGCGAATTGGTCAAGGGCGGGGAGATGGACGTTTTCTGCTGCGTAATGGTCATGGCGCAGTTTTCAAGGAATCCCAATTGCTGGCAAAGGAACCTTATCTAGTAACCGCTGAGTTAGGAGGAGAACAGCAACAGGAAAAACGGATTTTTTTAGCAGCACCTATTAATTTGAGAATGATAAAAGAACATTTTAAAGAACAGATTGAGATGCAGGATGTTATCACTTGGGATCACGAAGCAAAAGCTGTAAGAGCACGACGCACTGAAAAATTAGGTGCTTTGCTTTTAGAAAGTATGCCGCTGGTAAATTGTGATCCTGAAGAAGTGCTCCTAGCTCTTCTTCAAGGAATTGTAGAGGAAGGAATAGATCTTCTTCCTTGGACGAAAAATGCATGTCAATTTCGGCAGCGGCTTATGTTTATGCATGATATTGATCCTACATGGGTGAATGTATCGGATGATGCCTTACTCGCAACCTTGGATGAGTGGCTTGGTCCCTATTTATACGGTTTGACCAGCTATGATCAGTTGCAGCGATTAAACTTAATAACAGTTCTTGGATCTATGCTTACTTGGGAGCAAGGACAAAAACTAAATGAATGGTCACCCACACATATTCTTGTTCCTAGTGGTCAGCGTATACCCGTTGATTATAGTGAACCCACTAGGCCCATACTGGCAGTACGTTTGCAGGAAATGTTCGGCTTAAAAGAGACACCGAAAATTGGACAAGGAACGGTACCACTTACTCTCCATTTATTGTCTCCAGCTCATCGCCCAGTACAAGTAACCAAAGATATCGCTAGTTTTTGGGAAAATGCCTATTTTGAGGTTAAGAAAGATCTTATGGGACGCTATCCGAAACATTATTGGCCAGATGATCCATTGCAAGCTATGCCAACACATCGTGTTCGCTCTCGTTCTTAACCTGAGTTGGAATAGTATGTTTGTTTTTGTTAAGGACTTATTTATGTAAATATGAACTAAATGAACAAAACATTCTTCCTATCTTTGATTCATGTTAGTATGAAATAGGAATTTTCAAATAATATGAATAGATAGGACGTGTTTTTTTGGACAAGAGAATTGCAGCTTTGCTGACAGTAGGACTTGCGATTGTGCTATGGTTTATGCCAGTACCAGAAGGTCTTAAACCGCAAGCTTGGCATCTGTTTGCCATTTTTATGGGCACTGTGGTTGGTTTTATTCTGCAGCCAATCGAAGCAGGTTCTGTTGCTTTGATTGCGATGGTAATGGTAGCACTGACCAATACGATAAAATTTACAGAAGTATTAACAGCATTTAGTGGTTCTACAGTATGGCTCATCGTTTCTGCATTTATTTTAGCGAGAGCCTTTATTATTACAGGACTTGGGAAGCGCATTGCTTACCTGGTTATGCGATCCTTCGGCGATAGCAGTCTTAAATTGGTATATTCTCTAGTTATCAGTGATGTAATCATCGGGCCAGCCATCCCTTCTAACTCGGCAAGGTCAGGTGGACTTGTTTTCCCTATTGTAGCTAGTTTGTGTCAGGCCTTCGATTCTCATCCAGGGGCTTCATCAAGAAAAATTGGTGCTTTTCTGATGACATCCGTATGGCACATTGATTTCGTTGTTTCCGCTATGTTTATGACAGCTATGGTAGGCAACCCTATTGCCGCCGAGCTAGCAAAAAAAATCCTGAATGTTGATATAACCTGGATGAGCTGGTTTATCGCGGCAGTTGTTCCAGGAGTTGTAGCGCTGATTGCTATACCGTATGTTTTATTCAAAATTTATCCACCTGAAATAAAAAAGACGCCAGAAGCAAAAGAAATGGCGAATCAGGTATTAAAAGACATGGGGCCAATTTCAAGAGGCGAAAAAATTATGATGGCTGTATTCATTGGTTTGTTGGTTTTGTGGGCAACCGCAGAATTGACTAAATTGAATGGTACATTAATTGCTTTCATGGGTTTGTGTGTTCTACTTGTCACTAAGGTTCTTACATGGGATCATGTAATTAAAGAAACGAAAGCATGGGATACTTTAGTGTGGGTAGGCAGCGTTATTTTAATGTCGGATTATTTAAATAAATTGGGATTTATTCCCTGGTTTGCCAAAATATTAGAAAACCAAATGGTTGGAGTCGGTATGCTCACAGCCGTTATACTGTCTTTTGTGATTTACTTATACAGTCATTATTTCTTCGCGAGTATGTCTGCTCATATTACATCCATGTATGGTGCTTTGATTACTCTCGGTGTTGCCTCAGGTGCACCACCGTTTATTTCAGCCTTTGTTGTAGCGATAGCTTCTAATATCTGTGGTTGTTTAACCCATTTTGGCTCAGGCCCATCACCTGTTTATTTTGGTGCAGGCTATGTTGATCAAAAAACTTGGTGGAAACTTGGCTTTATTGTTTCATTAATGCATATTGTTATTTGGCTTGGTGTTGGCGGTGTCTGGTGGAAGGTACTTGGATACTGGTAAGGATAGAAACGTCGTATATAATATTACGAATAAGGTTTTTTTTAGGGATAATTGTAGATATATAAAAGTAGACTGCCATAAAATCAGGCAGTCTACTTTTATATATCTGTGACCTCTGTGGTTAAAAAATGTGTCATGTTTATATTATTATGCTAGAATGTATATGTTTCAGGTAGTTCGCGCAGTGTCCATATTATTAACGCTCCGCCATTAGCATTTAATCTACGCTTATAATAATATGAACACTGCGCTGGGGCTGATATCTAAACGGACGCATCTGCATTTATTTTTATAAATGAAAGAATATATGACTTAAAGGGATGACAAAAGCTTTTTCAAAATTCCATAAGAAATGATATCATTTACATTTTCAATAAAGGGAATATTACTTGGAACGCGACTGGCAATGGCACCACGTAAGAGAGCTGGGGTAAAATCAAGGTCGAGAGCACCTCTGTAGGTGGACAATACACAGTATTCCGCACAATAACCTGTGATAATGATGGTATCAATATTTTCTTCACGTAATAACTGTTCCAAAGAAGTCTTATTAAAAGCGTTGCCATAGGTTTTATGAATATGCGGGTCTGTAGGTAGGATATTTAGAGATTCTGGTAAGTCAAATCCTTCTGTGCCCGGCAGGAGGCCGCTTTCTTTCACCATATGCTGAATGCAGATAATGGGCAAATTTTTATCTCTAAATAGTTCGATTCCAGCATTAATTTGTATAATGGCTTGATTGAGAGATTGAGTAGTTTCAGGATTTTTAAAGAAGGCTTTTTGTACATCAATGACTAGAAGAGCCGGCTTCATAAAAAACACCTCTTATCATAAAGTTTTTATAGTATATATACGACGATCTTCATAACAGTCCTGCGAAAGATATAGATTAATTTTCTATTCTTCTAATAATAATATATATACAGGCAACTGTTGCTTTCATAAATATTCTATATAATAGTTGTAATTTTTATTGATAAACATTGGGGGTAAGATAATAAATGTGATATACTTTTAGAAGTAAGGATTAAATAGTATTTATTATTATGTAATAGAATACAAGTAAACTTATAGGAGGTTTAAAAATGGAAGAAGTTATGAATGCTGTAACACATGGTATCGGAACTTTATTAGCGGTGGCAGGCTTAGTATTATTAACTGTATTGGCCTATTTGCATGGAGATATTTGGCATATCGTTAGTTTTAGTATTTATGGCACGACTCTAGTTTTATTGTATTTAGCTTCGACCCTTTATCATAGTTTTACCAATGAAGAAGTAAAAAGAGTTTTTAAGATACTAGATCATTCTGCAATTTATTTATTGATTGCAGGAACGTATACGCCATTTACTCTAGTACCGCTTCATGGCGTGTTGGGCTGGACTGTTTTTGGAGTAGTTTGGGGGCTTGCCATAATAGGAATTGTCCTAAAAGTATTTTTCGCAGGACGATTTAAGTTTGTGTCTACCATGTGTTATCTTGGCATGGGCTGGTTTATTGTTGTTGCTATTAAGCCTTTGCTTGCTACTGTGCCTGCATTAGGAATGAGTTGGCTGTTTGTGGGAGGTTTATTTTACACATTGGGAAGTGTTTTTTACTTATGGAAAAGAATTCCCTATAACCATGCTATCTGGCATTTATTTGTGTTAGCAGGCAGTGTCTCCCATTTTATTGCTGTTTTCTTTTATGTGCTCCCAACTCCCCTATGATTTTTATTTACGTAAAATATCATAGATGTACTGCAAGAAGCAGGTGTTTGCTTAGAATAAGAGAATATATATACAAGATTCGACAAGTTTATACAAGAAATACTAATCCTGAAACTTGCAGACAGGAGGGTATACATTGAAGAAAATCGACTTTAGTAAAGCATTTTTATGCAGATCCAGCAAAGATGGTCATCAGCTTCTGGGAAAGAAATACTATTATTGCTCTCTAGAGAAAGATAGCATTGATGCAGTGTATATTTTTCATGTACATACTAAAAAAATTGTGGAAGCTAATAATGCTTTTTTTGCATTATTAAAGTACAAAGCTGAGGATTTGGAAAATTTATATAGCTATGATATTATTGTTGCTGATATACAAGAAATAGAATCGAATATTAAAAGGATAATAAACCATGAGTTAACTGAAATAAATCTGCGCCAATATCGCTGTAAAGATGGGAAAATGCTGTTTGTGGAAAGTTCATTTACGGTAGCTCAATTAGATAACGAGCAGTATTTGATTGTTACTATTAAAGATGTAACCGAATGGCAGCAGCTACAGATTCGTTTACGGCTGGCTGCACAGGTATTTGAGCATGCCAGTGATGGTATTCTGGTCACGGACATGGAAGGAGTTATCCAATTTGCTAATCCATCTTTTGTAAAGCATACAGGATATTCTGTAGATGAAATTATAGGAAAGACGCCAAGCATATTAAAATCAGGTAGACATGGAGCGGAGTTTTATCAGGAAATGTGGCGCTCACTGAATGAAACAGGACAGTGGAAAGGCGAGATTAATAATAAACGAAAAAATGGAGAGGTTTATTCCGAATGGTTAGTAATTGATGCAATTAAAGATGAACTGGATAAAGTAACCATGTACTGTGGAATATTTAGAGATTTATCAGAGCGCATGAAATATGAGGAGCAGATTAGATTTCAGGCCTATCATGATGGTTTAACAGGACTAGCTAATCGTTTACTATTTTACGAAAAAATAAATCAATGTATTGTTTCTGCCAAAAGATACCATCGTATGATGGCTGTGCTGTATGTTGATCTTGATGGATTTAAACATGTAAATGATAATTTAGGGCACGATATGGGTGATTTATTGCTTAAAGAGGTAGCGCTGCGTTTAAAAGAATGTGTTCGAGAAAGTGACATTGTTGCACGTATGGGCGGTGATGAATTCACATTGATTCTGTCAGAAATGCAGAACTATAAAGATGTTAAAATAGTAGCTGCAAAAATTAGAGAACAATTAAATGAAACATTTGAACTAGCGGGACACAGTGTTAGAATTTCCAGTAGTATTGGAGTAAGTATTTTTCCTGCTGATGGAGAGGATGCAGAAACCTTAATTAAAAAGGCCGATAATGCTATGTATCAAGCAAAAGCATCAGGTAAAAACGCTTATCGATTTTCTAGTGATTGATTTCTGATATTATTATTATTATTTATACCTAAAATGGGTCTTCAGTTCTCGCTGAAGACCCATTTTAGGTATAAATCAAGGTTTTTAAGAAGCGGTACTGATATGCCGACTTAATAGCTAGAAGCTTTCTTGTAGAGGATGGGATTCTTAAAAAGGTACAGTATTAAATAAATATTGGAAGAAGCAAATAGAAAAGACAACATTTTGGTATTATAATAGAGAAGAACAATGGATATATTGTTATAGAAAAGTGAGATGCCAAATGAAAGAGGCTTTAAAAAGTTTTTGTAATTCTATACAGATTGAATATGTGGGAATCGCTCCCAATGGACCGTATTTAGAATTGGAACAAATTTTAAAGGAGCGTATTGCTAAAGGACAGTATACGGAATTTGAAGAAAAAGAACTAAAGAAAAGAATTGATCCTCGTATAACCATGGAAAATGTACAATCTATTATTGTTTGCTTATTCCCTTATTATCTGGGAGAGCAACAAGAGGCTAATATAGCTAAATATACCTATTCTCTTGATTATCACAAGATTGTAAGAGAGAAATTAGCAAGTATCGGTCATTTCTTAACCGAAAAAATACAAGGGTTCAAATATGAAGCCTTTGTTGATAATGGGCCTTTAGTAGATCGATATATGGCATATTTGGCAGGTGTAGGATTCTATGGGCTAAATAGCCATATTATCACAGAAAAGTATGGTTCTTATGTAGTGATTGGTTATATGCTTACGAATCATCCTTTTGAAGCAGATAAACCATTGCTGCAAACCTGCATGCAATGTGGCCAATGTATAAAATCATGTCCAGGGAAGATTATTCTTGGCAATTTTGCTATTGATTCAAGAGGATGTCGTTCTTATTTGACGCAGAAAAAGGGGGTGCTGACGACAGAAGAAATCAACATTATAAAAAAGACAAATCTAGTTTTTGGTTGTGATAGCTGTCAGGATATCTGTCCCCATAACTCTCACATTGGGTTAGGAAAGGTAAAAGAATTTCAGGAGAATATTATTTATCAGCTAAGCTATGACGAATTAATAAGTATGTCAAATAAAGAATTTAAAAGACGATATGGTAATCGCGCTTTTAGCTGGCGAGGTAGAAAGCTGCTTGTTAGAAATTTTGAATATTTGCAAGAAATAAAAAAATAGAAGGGAAGGCGTATGAGATGGATAGGAGTAAAGTTACTGAAAGATTTAGCAGATATGCTGGTTTTAACACGCAATCAGATGGAGATCGTAGTGAATGTCCAAGTACTGCAGGTCAAATGGACTTGGCTCAATATGTGGCAGTTGAGCTAAAACAGATTGGTTTAGATGAGGTACAGGTGAATGCAAAGGGGTATGTAACTGCCACCTTACCAGCTAATGGCCGCGAGGATGCTCCAGTAGTTGGCTTTATTTCTCATTTGGATACAAGCCCTGATATGGCTGGAGGCCCAGTAAAACCTCGTTTAGTAAAAGATTATAACGGTGAGGATATTGTACTTAATTCTGAAGCTTCTATCCTACTGTCACCTAAGGAGTTTCCCGAATTAAGAAATTATATTGGACAAGAGATACTAGTTACGGATGGTTTGACTTTACTTGGGGCTGATGATAAGGCGGGCATGTGTGCGATTGTTAGTGCGATGGAGTATCTAGTGAATCATCCTGAGATTGTCCATGGTAAGGTGCGTGTTGGTTTTACGCCAGATGAAGAGATTGGGCGTGGTGCTGATTTATTTGATGTGTCAGCCTTTAACGCGGCTTTTGCTTATACGGTTGATGGGGGAGAACTTGGGGCTATTGAATATGAAAATTTTAATGCAGCGAATGCAACAGTGTCTATTCAAGGGAGAAGTGTTCATCCTGGAACTGCTAAAGGGAAAATGGTGAATGCTCTTACTATAGCAGCTGAGTGGCAGCAAATGTTGCCAGCAGGTCAGTCTCCAGAATATACGGATGGCTATGAAGGGTTTTTCCATGTACATAAGATTAATGGTACTGTGGAATTTGCTCAACTTAGTTTACTAGTACGAGATCATGACCGTCAGAATTTTGAAAAGCGTAAAGTTTTATTGGAGTCCATGGCCCAACTGCTGAACGCTAAGTATGGTGGGGGAACAGTTGTTTTGGAGATTAAGGATTCATATTATAATATGCGAGAAAAAATTGAGCCCGTCATGCACATTGTTGATCTGGCATGTGAGGCGATGAAAGCAGTGGGCGTAACACCAAGTATACAACCGATTCGCGGTGGTACAGATGGGGCTCGTTTATCGTTTATGGGTTTGCCATGTCCCAATTTATTTACTGGTGGACATAATTTTCATGGGAAGTTCGAATTCTTGCCAGTACCATCCCTGCTAAAAGCAGCTGAGACTGTGGTAGAAATTATTCGTAATGTTGCGAAGTAAAAATAAGATAGAAAAAGGCATGTTGCTTTCCAAATAAAAGTAACATGCCTTTTTGAGTACAATATAAGTGTTTATTTTTTTATTCTCGTAGTCTTTGTGTTCCAAGAACTTTTTCTCTATGCTAATAAAAACATGTCAGTATTTCCTTATTATGCAAAATATAATCTTAGGTAGCTCGCGCTGAGTCCATATTATTAACGCTTCGCCATTGTCATTTAACCTCCGCTTATAATAATATGGATCCAGCGCTTAGGCTGGTAGCCAAAAGGACACTTCAATGTCTTTCATAGATTTTGAACATAAAAGTAAATCTATATATGTCATTGCGAGTGATAACGAAGCAATCCCCACTTGCTAAGAGATTGCTTCGCTAATTCTCACAATGAGAGTGAACGCAAATGTTTTTTAGATGAGAAGCGTGATGCCTTTCTTTTTAAGGAGATTCGCTACCAAAGTTACATCTTGGAGAGTAGCATCTGGTACATGCGCTAACGTATAATTCATCTGCAAAGCTTGCCATTTTTGCCGTCCTAAAGAGTGATACGGCAATAGTTCAACTGGAACAGGTGCTGGTAGGGAATGAACCAGGCCAGCGAGAGCTTGTATATCTTCATCTGATGTGGTGATGCCTGGAATAACCACATAGCGCAAGGTCACTGGAATATGTTGAGTAAAATAGTGTAAATTGCTAAGGATCTGGTGGTTATCAAATCCAGCTAGCTGGCGGTGCTTTTGCGGATCCACAGCTTTAATACTAAATAATACAGCCTTGGTATAGGGTAAAACAGCTGTAATATTTTCTTGATCATAGTAGCCTGCAGTATCAATGGTAGTATGGATATTGTGGTTTTGACAGGCTGCAAAAAGTTCAGCGACAAATTGTGATTGCAGCAACGGCTCACCACCGCTTACTGTAATTCCGCCACCTGAGCCATCATAAAAGTGGCGATAGTGTAGTATATCAGCTAGTACTTGCTCGGTACTAATGAGCTGGCTGCCTTGCTGCCAAGTATCAGGATTATGGCAGAAACGACAGCGCAATTGACAGCCTGATAAAAATAACACATAACGAATACCTTGTCCATCCACCGTGCCAAAATGTTCTATAGAATGATAATATCCTTGCATAGTGAACATCTCCTAGTGCTGTCCTCGTTTAAACGGATAGCAAGAGTTTTTATAGTTATTGTTTTAAGTAGTCCGCGCAGAGTCCATATTATTAACGCTCCGCCATTCTTATTTAACCTACGCTTATAATAATATGGACCCTGCGCTTGGTCTGATAGCTGCATGCTTTATTATGCTAGAAAGCATATGTTTTATGGAGGATTGAGACACAGAGGCACAGAGTACACTAAGGGGATTTTTAATCCTTTCTATCTTTCTCTGTGTCCTCTGTGCCTCTGTGGTTTAAAAAAGATGTGTCAATAATTTTCTACAAAGTCTGGTAGAAGGTCCGATCGATGACTTCTGCTTGTTGGGCAGGAGTAAGTTTAATGAAATTAACAGCATAACCAGATACGCGAATAGTTAGTTGGGGGTATTTCTCAGGATGTTTCCTGGCATCTTCCAACGTACTCCGGTCAAGAGCATTTACATTGATGTGGTGCCCTTTATTGGCAGAATAGCCATCTAAGATACCTGCTAAATTTTGAATTTTAGTTTCAGCAGTTTTTCCTAAGGTAGCAGGAAGGATTGAAAAGGTATATGAAATTCCATCACGGCAATCGTCATAAGACAGTTTGCAGATAGAGTGCATAGCCGCCAATGCTCCTTTTTTATCCCTGCCATGCATCGGATTCGCACCAGGGGCGAAAGCTTGGCCAGCTTTACGACCGTCGGGAGTTGCGCCAGTTTTTTTACCGTACATTACATTAGAGGTAATAGTAAGTATAGATAATGTATGTTCAGCACCACGATAAGCGGGATGGTCTTTTAATTTACTGCTAAATTCCTGGCTTAATTCGACAGCCAGAGCATCTACAGCGTCATCATCATTGCCGTAGCAAGGAAATTCTCCATCAATGGAAAAGTCTTTAGCAATCCCTGCTTCATCCCGTAATGGTTTGACCCGTGCGTAACGAATGGCACTAAGAGAATCTGCTGCTACTGATAAACCAGCAACACCAAAGGCCATAATTCGCTTTACATCCGTATTGTGCAAAGCCATTTGTGCCCCTTCATAGGCATATTTATCGTGGCTGTAATGAATAAGATTCATTGTATTCACATATAATCCAGTTAGCCAACTAAGAACTTTTGATAAGTTACTTCTAACAACGTCGTAGTCTAAGTATTCTCCTGTTGGTATGGGCATGACAGGTGCCAGCTGCTTTCCTGTATTTTCATCGCGGCCACCATTGATAGCCAATAATAAGGCTTTTGCCAAATTAGCTCTAGCACCAAAAAGCTGCATCTGTTCCCCTAATCTCATAGCTGATACGCAGCAGGCAATCGCATAATCATCACCATAGATGGGCTGCATGATATCATCATTTTCATATTGGATAGCGCTAGTATCTAAAGAAACTTTAGCGCAGAAATTTTTAAAAGCAGTAGGCAATTTAGTGGACCACAAAATAGTTAAATTCGGTTCAGGGGCGGGACCTAAATTATATAAGGTGTGTAGTATCCGATATGAGGTACGAGTGACTAAGGTACGGCCATCTAATCCCATGCCGCCAATTGCTTCCGTTACCCATAATGGATCGCCAGCAAAGAGCTCATTATAATCAGGTGTACGTAAATGACGGGCCAAACGGAGTTTAATGACCATTTGATCAATGAGTTCTTGTGCATCTGCTTCCGTTAGTGTACCATTTGCTAAATCTCTGGAGAGATAGATATCAAGAAAGGTGGAAACTCGGCCTAGAGACATAGCTGCACCATTTTGTTCTTTAATAGAAGCAAGATAACCGAAATATAGCCATTGGATAGCTTCTTTTGCATTTTCGGCAGGACGGCTAATATCAAATCCGTAGGATTTGGCCATGGTAATCATATCTTTAAGTGCTTTAATTTGTGATGAGACTTCTTCGCGCAAACGCAATGTTTCTTCATTCATTGGCTGGTTTGCAAGGTCTTGCAAGTCAGCTTTTTTCGCTTCCAGCAAGTGATTGATTCCATAGAGAGCGACGCGGCGGTAATCCCCGATAATACGGCCCCGACCATAGCCATCAGGCAATCCAGTAATGATTCCTAATTTCCGAGCCTTTTTCATTTCGTCAGTATACATATTAAAAACAGCAGTATTATGTGTGGTTACATGATTGTGATAGATATTACTGATTTCAGGATTCAGTTTATAGCCATAGGCCTCGCAGGCTTGTTCAGCCATACGAACGCCACCATTGGCGATTACGCTTCGTTTAAGAGGAGCATCCGTTTGTAAGCCTACAATGATTTCTAAATCTTTTTCAATATACCCTGGATTATGAGAAGTAATAGTAGAAACGATTGTAGGATCGACATCTAATACCCCATTTTTCTCCCGCTCTTGGGATAATAATGAGCTGCATTTATCCCATAATTTTTTTGTGCGAGGCGTTACTGTCGTCAGAAAATCGCTATCACCTTCATATGGAAGATAGTTATGTTGGATAAAATCCCGTATATTAATAGATGTTTGCCATTTACCTGGTTTAAAGTGTTGCCATGCATTATTCATTATATTTCCTCCTCTAGTGAAATGATAATTATTATCATTTAATTTTATTATATTAATACTATATTGTTTTGCCTATGATATAAATCATACCTAGTAACTTTTATTTAAAGTTTAAATCCACTAAGCCAAGAAGTCAATAAAATATATTAATAAATAATTATTATCAAAACACCTCCTTTTAACAAAGAAAAGACCGCCTGGACATAACAAATTAGGTTATGCCCAGGCGGTCGGCTTTCATCAAATACAGTCCCTTGTGGTTATTCCACTATCCGCCAGTCCTGTATCCGTTTTTATTATAGTAAGAGGTTGAATTACTTTCAAACTCTCATTGGCTGTTCTGTTCTTATGTAATAAATTCTAACTTTTATATATTCGATTGTCAATAAAAATCTGCGGATATAATAGAATTATGTTAGAAGGTGGAATCTTAGAGCGGCTTGGCATGAGATAAATATACATAGTGAAATGTAAAGTGAGTGAGGTAATTTGAATTTTACATAGAGGGTGGTTCCTAAAGGGCTTGTATCAAATTTGATTTCTGCATTTCCACAAAAGATAATATTGGGGAGAGAGGGCAAGATGACAAAATTGTGTGCCAATAATATTTTCTGCCGCTATTCCTAGTGGGATTTTTATGGCTGGATTAGCATAATAAAGGTTAAATACTTGTCTAAGCGAATAATGACATCAGGGGAATTTTCGGCAAAAGATTTAAATTCCTGTTCAGAATGAAGTAGTTTTAACTCCTATATAAAGACTAAAGAAGGAAAAAAGTAAACTAATAAAGAATAGATATTAATTAATATAAAGTAAAAGAATTATATTGAAAAACTTCAACTTAAGATATAAAGGAGAATTGAGTTATGCTCAAAGGTTTGAAAAAAATTCTTCAGGAAGAGCATGGTCTGAATCAAAGAGCTAGAGAGATACTACGATATATCGGTCCAGGAATATTAGTTACAGTAGGATTTATTGATCCTGGAAATTGGGCTGCTAATATGGCGGCAGGGGCTGAGTATGGCTATAAACTATTGTGGATGGTAACCTTATCTACAATCATGCTAATTGTATTGCAGCATAATGTAGCCCATTTAGGAATTGTCACTGGGCGATGCTTATCAGAAGCGGCTACTGAATATTTGCGTCCATTGATATCAAGATCCCTCTTACTTTCCGCTATAACCGCAGCTGTTGCAACAGGATTGGCAGAAATATTAGGAGCGGCCATTGCCTTGCATATGTTATTTCACATTCCCTTGAAGATAGGGGCTTTATTAACTGGTATGGGATGTAGCTGGATGTTATGGGCCAATTCTTATAAACGATTGGAAAAATGGATTATGGGTTTTGTTTCTGTTATTGGCTTGGCCTTTATATTTGAACTTAGTTTGGTAAATATTGAATGGTCTGAAGCAGTTGTCGGCTGGGTAACGCCTGCTATTCCCGATGGGGCAATGCTGGTCGTAATGAGTGTGTTGGGAGCGGTGGTAATGCCTCATAACTTATTTTTGCATTCAGAAGTTATTCAAAGCAGACAGTGGAATTTAGAAAATGAGTCTGTCATTAAAAGGCAGCTAAAATATGAGTTTGCTGATACCTTATTTTCGATGTGCATTGGATGGGCAATTAATAGTGCTATGATACTGATTGCGGCAGCAGTATTTTTTAGTAATCAAGTTCAAGTAGATGAATTGGAACAAGCTGAGATCATGTTGCGCCCTTTACTGGGAAATGCTGCGGCAGTAGTTTTCGCCATCGCCCTTTTATTTGCTGGCTTTTCTTCCACAATTACAGCAGGTATGGCTGGTGGCAGTATTTTTGCTGGTATGTTCAAAGAACCTTATGATATTAAAGATCGTCATTCTTGGATAGGAGTGGCAATTACCTATGGCCTTGCAGTTCTTATTATCTTTTTTATTGAAAGCCCTTTTCAGGGATTGGTATATTCGCAAATGTTTCTTAGTATTCAATTGCCCTGGACAATATTTTTGCAGATTTATTTAACATCATCGACAAAAGTGATGGGCAAGTATGCTAATACAGGTTTACAACGAATTATGTTATGGAGCATTGGCCTTATTGTTTCCGTATTAAATATGATGTTGTTGTGGGATTTTATTAAATAATAATGTAAAGAAAACGATGAAATGGTGAGAAGTGCGCCAACGTGTTCTTTTATATTGTATCCAATGCATAATTTTTAGTGGTGAAAGCAAAAGCAGCATTTGATGTCATTGCGAGTGTTAGCGAGGCAATCTCTAGCAAGGAGGAGATTGCCTCGCTAGTGCTCGCAATGGCAAAGCGTGTCCACGGTTTTTAATAGTTACTTTTGAGCTTGCAAAGGAACAGGAAATTTGCTACAATAAATCCATCATCATCAATCGGTGATAATGATTATCTCTGGGGCTAAATAAATTGAAATATCTTCAGGGCAGGGTTAAATTCCCGACCGGTGGTAAGCAGAATTTCTGCAAGCCCACGAGCCGTAAGGCAGATTTGGTGTAATTCCAAAGCCGACAGTATAGTCTGGATGGAAGAAGAAAAAGCAGCACATTTTATGTATATCAGGAAGTTGCTTTCTGATATACATAAGTGTAATTAAGGCTTACACAAGCTGAAATTCATAATGTGTTTGTCTGTAATGATTAATTCCCGAAGATAATTCGGGAATTTTTTTGGTTTTTAGATACAACCTATTAAGGAATCTGCTCTTTGTAGGCCTATCTGCTATGGTACACTTCGATGGTTTTAATTATCTTTCGCTTTTAATGCCATATTGAATAGATCTATGTAAGGTGAAAATATGAGTCATTATAGAGACAAATAGTAAGATATAACTTTTAGGAGGAATTAATATGATTGCTGTGGATACACGTTATATAGCTAAAATAGGAATTCTATCAGCGATTGCTGTAATATTGATGTTTTTTGAAGTGCCCTTGCCAATGATGCCAAGTTTTTTAAAATTAGATGCCAGTGAATTGCCAGCGATAATTGGTGCCTTTGTATTAGGGCCGATGGCTGGTGTAGGCATTGAATTTATTAAAAACCTATTGCATGCGGCCAATACTCAGACAATGGGGATTGGTGAGATAGCTAATTTCCTTGTGGGAGTGGCTTTTATTCTTCCAGCAGGCTATTTGTATAAAAGGCATAAGAGCCAGAGGGGAGCTATTCTATCTCTGATGATGGGTACCTTTTCAATGATGCTTGTGGCTTCTTGGCTAAATTACTTTATATTGCTGCCTTTATATCAGGCAATGCTGCATTTTCCTCTGGAACAGATTATTACTCTGGGAACAGTGGCTAACCCTCAGATTGTTGATTTAAAGTCCTTTATTACAATGGCTATTGCGCCTTTTAATCTGATAAAGGGAATTGTAATATCTGTCTTTACGCTGCTGATTTATAAAAAAATTTTGCCAGTATTATGTGAAAGATAAAAACATAAACCAAAAAGGTTGCCCTAACATTATAGAGCAGACTTTTTGGTTTATATATTTTAGTGGAAGATAGCAAGGAAAGAATGATTAAACCGCAGAGGTACAGAGTACACAGAGGGGTATTTTTTAACCCTATCTATCTTTTTTCTCTGTCCTCTGCTTCTCTGCGGTTTAAAAAGATGTGTCAGCGTTTTTCTTATAGCAGTTTTAAATTTGTTTGGTACCGGGCAGAGTGAAGCCTCTCCCCAAAACTTCTACGGCATCTTGCACAATCATAAAGGCATTGGGATCAACATCTTGTACGAGAAGTTTAATCTGACCAATTTGGGTTAGGCTCACAACAACAAAGATAACTTGTTTCTCTTGACGCGTAAATGCTCCTTCCCCATGAAGGATGGTGGCACCCCGGCCAATTTCTTTTAGAATGGCTTTAGTGATTTCATCAGTCTTATAAGAAACAATATATACTGTTTTTTTGCGGTTAAATCCTTCGACGACGTTATCTGTAATATTAGCAGCAATAAACATAGAAATGAGAGTTAAAATTGCCAGCTTAATACCAAAGAGAATAGCGGCAATACACATAATCACGCAGTTGATAGCAAAGGAAGCAATACCAACATTCAAAGAATAGTATTTTTTAAGGATGCTTGATATTACATCAAGTCCGCCGCCGCTGCCGTTGGCTTTAAAGATGAGACCTGATCCGATACCAGACAGGATTCCACCTGTAATTGCTGAGAGAATGGGGTCATCCACAACAGTGAAATTTGCTAAATAACCTGTTGCATCAACAAAGAAGGAAAAAAGACCCGCTCCATAGATCGTTTTTATCGTATACTCTTTGCCAATAAGACGATAAGCAGCGTAAAGGAGGGGAAGGTTCATTGCAAGGATTTGCATACCGATGGGAAGAGCAAATAAATAATATAAGATAATGGCGATACCACTGACGCCGCCACTTAATAAATGGTGAGGTACAAGAAACATATTAATGGAAATAGCACTCAACAGGCAGCCAATCCCTACTGAGAGATATTGATAGATTTTATGGCGCATAGTTTCCTCCTGTGTTCAAATGTTAGATGTATTATTGGGGTATGAAGCGAGAATCTTGCTTTATAGCCTATTTACCAGACTTTGTATAAGAGGATATTGATAGTATTCACCATTCAATGCTTTGCTAGCCGCAATGATTGAGGTCACCAACAGTATCAGCCACAGAATAGCCATGATTGGCAGTAATAAAACTCCTATTAATAATATGCACAAAGAGCCGACAATGAAAGATGTGGCCAAAATGGCTAAGTGAGCAATTAAAGCCTGTTTGGCATGTTCATAGACAAAAGTATCATTCTTTTTTAGAATGAAAATGACTAAGGGTGCGATGATAAAGCCCAGACCGCCTAGAAAGTAGGATATATGAGCTAAAATAGCCAATAACTTTTGTTCTCCTGTTATTCCATTCATCAGAACACCTCCTGAATATATTTTATAGTAGGTTTGGTCTTTTGTATATCTTATTCATGGTTATTCAAAGTTATCGGTAAAGTGAGCAAGTAATTTTCAAGATATTATTTAGTATAGGTGATATTAAAAACTCTTGTTTTTTTACTTTGATTTATGTTATTATCAAAATAGTTAACTATGGTTAAGTAGCCTTTGGGTGGTATCATTATGAACCATACTATAAAAGGGTAACTTGTGGCTGTAGTAGTATTGTACATTTTAATATTAAATTATATCCGCTTAGATCTTGTAATGGACTGAGACGGGAGGTTGCAAGGAAAAAGTATGCCTTTCGGACAATTGCCGGAAGGCTTTTTATTATGCTGGAAAGTAAATATTTTAGGCAGGTCGTGCAGGATCCACATTATTAACGCTCCGCCATTAGCATTTAACCTTCGCTTATAATAATATGGATCCTGCGCTTGGGCTGATAACTTAAAAGACCTTTCAGCATAATCTTATATTTTTTTCCTGAGCAACCAACTTAATGGAAAGGAGCACAAAGATGCAAAACTCAAAAGTCGCAATTGTTGGGGCTGGAAAAGTAGGTAGTGTATTAGCGCGGGCGTTATATAGTCACGGATACCAGCTGGTTGGCATTGTTAGCCGTACTTTAGAATCTGCCCATCAGCTGGCCGATCAGTTTGTTGTAGCGGCGGGGACGACAGAGTCACCTATCGTGCAGAATGCCCAGATTGTCTTTATCACTACTCCCGATCGATGTATCGCTGAAATAGTGGGACAAATAGCCAATAACAATGGCTTTTATCCAGGACAAGTCGTTATTCATACATCAGGATGTTTGCCAGTGGAGATATTAAAGCCGGCTAGCGATCATGGCGCATTTATTGGCTGCATGCATCCCTTACAGTCTTTTGCCAATAAGGACGTGGCTGGCGAGAATTTAGCTGGTGTATATTTTGCATTGAGTGGACAGGTTCAAACGGTAGAGCAAGCTGAAAAAATAGTGAAGGTTTTCGGTGGGAAAAGTTTTACCATGTTAGATAAGGATAAGGCTCTTTATCACGCCGCCGCATGTATTGTTTCAAATTATACGGCTTCTTTGATGCATTGGGCTAGTCAGATATATGGAAGGTTTGGCTTATCGTCGGAGGAATCTTCAGCTGCGTTATTACCCTTGTTGCAAGGAACCGTGAATAATATACGTGAAATGGGTCCTACTCAGGGATTGACAGGGCCGATTAGCCGCGGCGACGATATTACTGTGAATGCTCACATCGGGGTCTTGGAAAATCAAATGGAAAAAAGACTATATAAAGAGCTTGGGCTGTATACCTTGGGAGTTGCTTTAGAAAAAGGCACAATCGATGATCAGCAGGCTGCTATCCTAATAAAAATATTAAAAAATAGTAACAAGGAGGAAATATGATGAGTAGCAATAGACGTATTACAACAACAGTTATTCAGGAGAAAAAAGCAGAGGGTAAAGCCATTACCATGCTTACAGCATATGATTTTTCTATGGCAAAGTTTCTTGATGGAGTTGGAATTGATATGCTCCTGGTGGGTGACTCTTTAGGCAATGTGGTATTGGGGTATGATTCTACGCTACCTGTTACTATGGAGGATATGATTCATCATGGAAAGGCTGTGTGCCGTGGTGCTAAAGGGGCTATGGTAGTTGTTGATATGCCGTTTATGTCTTATCAGGTTTCTGTAGAGCAAGCCGTGACCAACGCAGGAAGAATTATGAAAGAAACGGGCGCTCAGGCTGTTAAGTTAGAAGGCGGGCGAGAAATTGCTGATGCAATAAAAAAAATCGTAGCAGCTGGCATTCCCGTAGTAGGCCATTTAGGACTAACACCTCAGTCTGTCCACAGCTTAGGTGGCTTTAAGGTGCAGGGGAAAGAAGAAAAAGGGGCGCAGAGACTCTTGGATGATGCCAAAATGTTGGAGGAAAGTGGTGCTTTTGCTGTGGTATTAGAGTGTGTGCCAGCACTTTTGGCACAAAAAATTAGTCAAGCCATTAGCATACCAACCATCGGTATTGGTGCAGGTGTACATTGTGATGGACAGGTATTGGTGATCAATGATTTGCTAGGTTTATATCCTGGCTTCTCTCCCAAATTTGCTAAACAATATGCTAGTCTTCATAGTCAGGTAGCTCAAGCAGTTGCAGACTATAAAAGGGAAGTTGAAGCAAGAGTATTTCCAGCGGCAGAGCATAGCTTTAAAATATCGGATGAGGTATTGGAAAAATTATATTAATGTGGCAGAAGGAGAAAAAAGCATGAAAATTATTGAAACCATACATGATATGAAGTTATTTATAGAGCAGGCGAAAAGGCAAGGATTACGCATCGGTCTAGTACCTACGATGGGTTCTTTACATGAAGGACATCTTACTTTAATGCGTCAGGCAAAAAAAAGTTGTGATGTGGTCGTGGTAAGTATTTTTGTTAATCCAACGCAATTTGGTCCTAACGAAGATTATGCTAAATATCCAAGGGATCTGACAGGTGATAGTGCACAGGCTGGCAAAGCAGGTGTAGAGGTTATTTTTCATCCTCAGGCGCAGGAAATGTATCCCAACGGCTATAACAGCTTTATTGAGATAGGTGGTATTACTCAAAAATTGTGCGGTTTATCTCGTCCAGGTCATTTTCGCGGGGTGGCTACTGTTGTCGCCAAATTATTTAATATTATTCAACCAGATAAAGCTTTCTTTGGTCAGAAAGATGCACAGCAAGTATTAGTGCTTGGGCGTATGGTTGCTGATTTGAATATGAATGTGGAACTGGAGATTGTACCTATTGTGCGTGAGAGTGACGGATTAGCTATGAGCTCTCGCAATGCCTTTTTGTCAGTTGAAGAACGCAACGCAGCCTTGATTTTATCTCGCAGCCTTCAGCTCGCTCAGCAACTTGTCACTCATGGGGAATTTAATGTAGAAAAACTAAAGCAGCAGGTCATCGCCGTAATCCAGGCTGAAAAACTTGCTAAGATCGATTATGTTGAAATTTACAGCTATCCATTACTAGAAAATATTGAAGTTATAACCTCTAAGGCTCTTCTTGCTTTAGCTGTACGCATTGGTAATACTCGTTTGATTGATAATATAATTTTGGAGGGATAATCTATGTTTATTACATGTTTAAAGGCAAAACTCCATTGTGCCACTGTAACGGAGGCCAATCTTAATTATATGGGCAGCATTACAATTGATGAGCGTTTATTAGAGGCGTCAGGAATATTGCCGAATGAAAAGGTACAAATTGTTAACAATAATAATGGTAATCGCTTTGAAACTTACGTTATTGTAGGGGAAAAAGATTCAGGCGTAATTTGTTTAAATGGAGCGGCTGCTCGTTTGGTACAGCCTGATGATAAGGTCATTATTATTGCTTATGCTATGATGACAGAACAAGAGGCTAAAAGCTTTACTCCTTCAGTCGTTATGGTGGATGACAATAATAAAGTAAAAGAAATCCGCGGCAAGGAAATTCATGGTCAGGTTGCTAATTAAAGTGTAGTTGTGAGGGGCGGTGAAGACTGCCCCTATTTTAATTAGATCAAAGGGATACGTTTCAGGAAAGTATGAACCGCAAAGACACAATACGATCACGTCATAAAAAGGGGGACGTTCTATTATGTCCTTTGGTGGTTGTGGTTTAATTTTTTAAAAGATTTCTATTGACGGAGGAAAGACAAGAAAAATAAAGAATACATAAATAGGTCATTTGGGGGCTATTTAAAATTAAGAAGGATAGACGTTGGGATTTTAGTCCAAGTGAGAGTAAATAATAAGAATATAGTTAAAAAAGGAAGATGATAAAATGATTTATGGGCAATTAAAGAATTTCGAACAAGAAAAAGCTGCCTTTTCACCTGCATTGCAAAAAGGATTGTTGTATTTGAAAAATACAGATTTTTCTACTTTGGCGGTTGGCCGATATGATATTGATGGAGATACTATATTTGCCTTAGTTTCAGAATATGTAACAGAACCTAAAGAAGATAGGAGACCAGAGTCTCATCAAAAATATATAGATATACAATATCTAGCTTTAGGTGAAGAAATGATTGGCTGCAGTCTATTATCTCCTGAATATGAAGTACTCCAAGATGAATTGGCATTAAAAGATTTGATGTTTTACAAAGCTGTAAAACAAGAAGTAGATATGCTGCTGAAACCGGGGGTATATGCAGTTTTTTTCCCTAATGATGTGCACCGTCCTTGTTGTATGGCAAGTTCAGCTGCTAGGGTTAAAAAAGTAGTTATTAAGATAGCTCTTGCTGCATTATAGGAATCCGAGATAAGGCCATTCTTTAGACGCATTTTATATAGAATACTTTTCAGGTAAAATATTATACTAGAGTAATGGATATCATTATTTTTGAGTAAGTTTTATAATGTATTTAGGAAGGAAAAAATACTATTTACAGCAATAAAAAAGTAGGCTATTATGTAGTACTAGAAGTGCATTTTATGGATGACAAGTGTCAAAGCAAGAAGGCTCCTAGCAGGCGATGCTATCATACTTGTTCAGGACATAACTTTGAATTTGTACAGAAGGTAAGGAGAGAAATATGGAGATAAAATCAATTAAAAAATTAAAATTGTATGGATTTAATAACCTGACCAAGACACTTAGTTTTAATATGTATGATATTTGCTATGCCAAGAGTCCAGAACATCGTCAAGATTACATTGAATATATTGATGAAGAATATAATGCAGAGCGTCTTACCAATATTCTGACAGAAGTAGCTAATATGATTGGTGCCAATATCTTAAATATTGCAAAACAAGATTATGAGCCTCAGGGTGCTAGTGTCACCATGCTGATTTCGGAAGGCAAGATAACATCAAATGAGAATGAGGATAATGAGCTGCAGGAACCTAAATCGGACGCCGTAGTCGCTCATTTAGATAAAAGTCATATTACCGTGCATACTTATCCCGAAAGCCATCCAGACAAAGGTATTAGCACTTTTCGTGCCGATATTGATGTATCTACATGTGGGGAGATTTCGCCATTAAAAGCATTAAATTACCTTATTAATAGTTTTAGTTCTGATATCGCGATTATTGACTATCGTGTACGAGGCTTTACCCGTGACGTGACGGGTAAGAAATTCTATATTGATCATAAAATCAACTCTATACAGAATTATATTGCTCACGATACTCGTGAATTATATCAGATGATGGATGTTAACATCTATCAGGAAAATATCTTCCATACAAAAATGATTTTAAAAGAGTTTGATTTGGATAATTATCTGTTTGGTACAGCCAAGAGTGAACTATTACCGGGAGAAAAGAAAAAAATAAAACAGCGTTTGAAAAAGGAAATGTCGGAAATTTATGCTGGCTGTAATATTCCTAAGGTGAAATAAAAAACTTAACAATGAAACTAGGTTATTAAACTATAATAATTCAATAAATTTTTGTGCTGCAAGTGAAACTGGCAGATAATCATGAGTAATAACCCCTAATTCACGTTCAGGTATATCGATAGTGAGAGTAAGGGGAAACAATTGGTTATCAGTCAGTTCTTTTTGTATATATTCACGGCTGATAAATGAAATGCCCAGACCGATTTTGGTCAGTTCGATCATTAAATCCATACTGCCCAATTGAATTTCGGGTTGAAATAAGATTTCATGCTGGGCAAACAGAGTGTCTAAAAAAGTTCTAGTTGTAGTATTTTTCTCTAATGTGAGAATGGGTAAAGCGGTGATGTCTTTAAGGCTAAGGATAGAGCCTTGAAGATGGCTAAAGGCAGGGCTGGCAATAAATACATCATGAAGCATTTTACATTTGCTGATTGTCATACTGGGATAGGATTTTTCTGGAGTAAGATTCACGACACTGATATCCACAAGCCCTTTTTTTAATAAATCTACACAGATTGGCGAAGGACGATTAGTAATGTTGAGTTTGATCTTAGGATATAGTTGGTTAAATTGTTTAAAATAAGGTAGTAGATAATATTTGCAGATGGTATCGCTAGCACCAATCTTCAGTTCTCCTTGTTCTAGAGAATGAAGCTCATTGATACTGCGTTCTCCTGTTTTAAAAAAATGAAAGGCTTGCTCTACGTGGGTAAACAAGAGTAGACCTGCTTCTGATAATTGTACATGTTTCGTGCTGCGAAAAAAGAGCTTGCTGTTTAGTTGTTTTTCTAATAATTTAATTGCCTGGCTGATAGCCGATTGGGATATATATAATTCATTGGCCGCTGCCGAGAAACTTAGATTCTTTGCAACATAATAGAATACTTTATAGAGTTCAAAATTAACATCCATATATAAGGTCTCCTAATGATTATTATTAGTATTATTAATTATTATAATCAATGATAGTATATTACAATAACAATAGCAAGACATATAGGAGGTAGGAAAATGCCAAATCAGGTGAAAAGAATTTTTGTGGAGAAGCGTAGAGATTTTGCCGTAGAAGCAAAGGGGATGTACGCTGATCTTACACAGAATCTTGGTATTAAAGGCTTAAAGAATGTACGTATTATCAATCGTTATGATATATCGGGAATTAGTGAAGAAGATTTTTTGGAAGCAAAACATAGTATATTGTCCGAACCTACTGTAGATGATGTCTATGATGAAATACTAGCTGTCGATCAAGAAGATAAAATATTTGCCGTAGAGTATCTGCCAGGTCAGTATGACCAACGTGCTCACTGGGCGGCTCAATGTGTGCAAATCCTAACAAAAACAGAAACACTATCCATTCGTACTGCCAAAGTAATTGTATTACAAGGGAGTATTGGAGAGGATGAGTTTGTTAAAATAAAAGCTTATAGTATTAATCCTGTAGAAGCGCGAGAAGCTTCCTTAGATAAACCTCATCGTCTTGAGCTGACAGTAGAAAGTCCTGCGGATGTTGAGATTATTGCTGACTTTATTAGTAAAACAGTAGAAGAATTGGCATTGATATTGAGGAAGATGGGCCTGGCTATGGGACTTGGCGATATTGCCTTTTGTCAGCAATATTTTCGCGATGTAGAAAAACGCAACCCAACAATAACAGAGATAAAAGTTCTTGATACCTATTGGTCAGATCATTGTAGGCATACCACCTTTTTTACTGCCATTGAAAGTGTAGATATTGAAGCAGGTCACTTTTCCCAGCCTATTGCCAAAGCGTATGATCAGTATCTCCAGGCAAGAACCCAAATATATAAGAATAAAGAAAAAGATATTTGTTTAATGGACATTGCCGTTATGGGGATGAAAGAATTGCGTCAGCAAGGCTTGCTTACAGATCTAGATGAATCGGAAGAAATCAATGCCTGTAGTATTGTTATACCTGTTGATGTAGATGGCAAGATGGAAGAATGGTTGGTTATGTTCAAAAATGAAACTCATAATCATCCTACAGAAATTGAACCCTTCGGTGGTGCGGCTACCTGTCTGGGAGGAGCCATTCGTGATCCTCTATCGGGCAGGTCTTATGTATATCAGGCTATGCGTGTTACAGGTAGTGGTGATCCACGCACAAAAGTAGAAGATACTCTTTCAGGAAAATTACCCCAGCGGAAAATAACTCTGGGAGCTGCTGCCGGATATAGTTCTTATGGCAATCAAATTGGTCTTGCAACGGGGCAGGTAGCAGAAATTTATCATGAAGGCTTTGTTGCCAAAAGAATGGAAGTTGGTGCGGTAATTGCTGCCGCTCCTAAAGAAAATGTAGTACGTAAACGGCCTGTAGCAGGTGATGTGGTTATTGTATTAGGCGGCAGAACGGGACGGGATGGCTGCGGTGGTGCTACTGGCTCTTCAAAAGAACATACGGAAGAATCCTTAGCCACCTGCAGCGCGGAGGTTCAAAAAGGAAATCCCCCTACGGAACGAAAAATACAGCGATTATTTAGGCACCCAGAGGCGAGTGCTATGATTAAGCGCTGCAATGACTTTGGTGCGGGTGGAGCATCCGTTGCCATTGGAGAGTTGACAGATAGTCTGGTAATTGATTTAGATGCTTTGCCGAAAAAATATGCAGGTCTAGATGGCACTGAACTGGCCATTTCGGAATCCCAAGAACGTATGGCTGTAGTCATAGATCCTAAAAATGTAGAGGATTTTATGAGTTATGTGGCAGCCGAAAATTTAGAAGCTGCTGTTGTAGCAAAAGTGACCGATACAGGGCGACTTGTCATGTTGTGGCGGGGAAAGCCGATTGTCGACATCAGCCGTGATTTCTTAAATACCAATGGTGTAAAGCAAACTGTAGATGTACAGGTTATCGCGCCGGTAGAAGCTGAAAACTATTTTGCTGCTAAGGACAAACATGTAGAGAATCTTGAAACTGCTTGGCTTGATAATTTGCGAGATCTAAATGTATGCAGTCAAAAAGGTCTTGTCGAAATGTTTGACAGCACCATTGGTGCGGGTACGGTATTAATGCCTTTTGGCGGTAAATTTCAAGCGACGCCAGCAGAAGGGATGGCTGGTAAAATCCCGGTGCTCCGTGGTAATACCAATACAGCTACCTTGATGACCTATGGCTTTGATCCTCAGTTAGCTACTTGGAGTCCTTTTCATGGTGCTCTTTATGCAGTAGTAGAAGCGGTAGCCAAAGTAGTGGCAATGGGCGGAGATTATCAGACTATCCGTTTGACGCTGCAGGAGTATTTTGAAAGATTGGGTCAGGATGCTGTAAAATGGGGCAAGCCTTTCAGCGCTCTCTTAGGTGCTCTTCATGCGCAAGAACAATTCCGTATACCTGCCATTGGCGGTAAAGACAGTATGTCGGGAACCTTTAAAGAATTGACGGTCCCTCCTACTCTAGTAGCTTTTGCTGTGAATGTGGTTAAAGCTGACATGGTACTATCGCCGGAGTTTAAAGAAATCGGCAGCCAAGTCGTATTGGTGCCATTAATTCGTGATGCCTATGAATTACCAGACTTCCCAGTACTGTGCCAAAACTATGCTAAGATTACGCAATTGATAAAAGCGGGCCAGGTGTTAGCAGCTCATACGGTAAAAATGGGTGGCTTAGCAGCAGCAATTAGCAAAATGAGCTTCGGCAATCGTATCGGTATGACTTTTACTAGTTCACTATCCGATCAGGATTTATTTGCAGTAAACTATGGTTCTTTGCTGCTAGAAGTTCCCGAGGATTTGGATGTAAAACAAGCCTTCGGTGACATGACTTATGCTGTTCTAGGTTATACCCAAATAGAGCCAGTCATTAAAATTAATGGTGATTCCATTGATATTATAAAAGCGCAAACTGTGTGGGAGCAGCCATTAAACAAGGTTTTTCCTACCCAGACAACAACCATTGCTGAGAAACCAAAACAAGAATTGTTTAAAGGCAGTCAGAAAAAGGCAAAACAGTCTTTTGCCAAGCCTCGTATCTTTCTTCCCGTTTTCCCGGGAACGAACTGCGAATATGATTCTGCTAAGGCTTTTGAAATGGCAGGCGGTATAGTAGATACGATGGTAATACGGAATCTTACCCCGGCAGCTGTAGAAGATTCTATGGAAGAAATGGTAAAAAGAATTAATAATGCCCAGATTATTATGCTGCCTGGTGGCTTTAGTGCTGGAGATGAACCTGATGGTTCAGGTAAGTATATTGCTACCTTGTTTAGAAATCCAAAAATTAAAGAAGCCGTGCGAGAATTTTTATCCCAAAAAGATGGGCTTATATTAGGTATCTGTAATGGCTTTCAGGCCCTTATTAAGTTAGGTTTGGTTCCTTATGGCGATATTATTGATTTATCGCCAGAGTGTCCTACCTTGACCTATAATCAAATCGGAAGACATATCTCTTGTATGACGAATACCAAGGTCGTTTCTAAACTTTCTCCTTGGTTTAACAACGTAACCTTGGGTGATGTTCACACCATTCCAGTATCTCATGGTGAGGGGCGTTTTGTTGCTAGCAGCCAACTGTTAAACAGTTTACGCGAAAAGGGGCAGATTGCTACGCAGTATGTAGATGAAACAGGACAGCCCACTTATGACATCCACTACAACCCAAATGGGTCAATAGAAGCAGTAGAATCCATTACCAGCCCAGACGGAAAAATATTAGGAAAAATGGGTCACTCAGAACGGATTGGTAATCAGGTAGTGAAAAATGTCCCCGGCAACAAAGATCAGGCGCTGTTTGCCGCTGGTATTGGATACTTTAAATAATTCAGACCATTTTTCCTCAAAAATAGATACCTGATAAAAAATATTGGAAAGATGATCCAGGAATTTTGCTCAATAGGATGATTCTGCCGCTGCTTGTAATTGCAGAGAATATTATTTTTAAAAATACAAATTAGCTATACCTTCTGGTATAGCTAATTATTTTTTTATCACTAAATCTATGTATTTCCAGTAAATTTCTCTGAAATTTACTGGAAATCTACACCTTTTAGGAGAGGTAATGATTACTAAAATGTTTTATCCTAAACCATGGGGTTATACATTAGAGGGTAGGAAATTTTAATATCCAGATTGTTATGACTTACAATGATGAATCCAATATTAATTTTATACAGTTATAGTAGGTACTTCATTAGGAGGTGTGATGGTATTTATGAAAAAATTGATACCACAAGCATATGAATAAAAAAATAGCAAATTATACTGATGAAGTACAAAAGGGGAAAATTACAAAAGCTGGTGATACTAGGTGGATTGAGGCCAAAATATTAATAGTGATCATCGTAATTGAAATCATATTTAGCGCATTTATTGAAAATATTATTCAGTGCGTCATTACTATTGTTAGATAAAGTGGTTTGTAGGGATGAGATACTCAGTAAAGTCCTAAAATAATGAGAAATCTACACCTTTTAGCAGACGTAATATTTTCCAAAATGATTTATCCTAACAGTAAGAATGATGAAGGGGATATCCCGCTTATCTTTCTATAGTTAGTCTAACTATTTTTCTCAAATATGTGACATAGTAATGTCTTGATTTCCATCAATGCACTACGAAGTGGGAGGACGAAAGTTTGGATGCCAAATTTATTAACCCTTTTTTAAATGCTTTTACGGGTGTGGTGCCTCAGGTTGGCTTTGTAAATGTTATTAGGGGTAAAATTTTTACCAAAGAACAATTCGTTGATAGTCTTGGTGTTAGTATACAAGTTAGTATGAATAGTCAAAGTGATGGTAATATCATTTTTAATATGACGGAGCAGACTGCCAAAACTATTTCTTCAGTTATGATGATGGGAAAACCAGTAGATAGCATTGATGATATGGCAAAAAGTGCAGTCTGTGAATTGGTCAATATGATTGTTTCTCATGCGTCTACCTCTTTAAATCAGACAGGATTTATAGTGAAAATCAATCCTCCTTCATTTTTGCAAGGGAATGCGAAAGTTAAGGTATGTAATAGTATGTATATTGGTATTGAAATGATAGTAGATAGTTGCCCAATAGAAATGTCGATTGGTCTTAATGTGTAATAAACGTCAAAGATATGATAGTATGTATTCTTATTTTGAGAATGAAGGCGGAAGGCCCGGTAGGTGAAAGACTACGGTTTTTTTTGCTGGTGATGCACTTAGCAAAAACTTAGTCTTTTTTAATTCTTGAAATGTCATATAAAAAATATATTCTTTAGTACAAGTCGTTGAAATCTCTACCTTTTAGTTAATGTAATAGCTTTCATAAAGATTTATCCTAAAAGTAAGATGATGTATGTATCGAATGAAAAAAGAAAGGGTGTGTAAGCATGTCTACATTACTCACTACGCAGGAACTAAAAGAATTTGTTCTAAATAAATATGAAGGGCTG
>Ga0316613_10000299_pt1 | contig 46939 bp, 65 predicted proteins | sample OWC_soil_day10_C_2_FD_207647 | JGI IMG/M metagenome (GOLD analysis project Ga0316613, IMG submission 207647) | Wetland soil microbial communities from Old Woman Creek delta, Ohio, United States - OWC_soil_day10_CT_b | ecosystem: Environmental > Terrestrial > Soil > Wetlands | place: USA: Ohio...
GACAATACTGGACCTGATGGGCCCGTGAATGCCTGAACACAGCAGAAGCCCGTCGCCGTGAGGCTTCGGGCTTCTGGTCTGGTGGTCCCGGGCAGAATTGAACTGCCGACCTACCGCTTAGGAGGCGGTCGTGTTTGTGTATAACATCTTTAAAATCATGTATCTATATCGTCACTTTTAGATTGCGCGAACTGTGGGGGAACCGGCTTTTTTCTAAAGCCCTGGGCCAGAGCTACTTTCTCTTGCGCATCGGCCTGGCCCTTGGGGCGCATTTCAATGTATTTCATAGTGGTCGTGGGGTCGTCGTGGCCCAGCATCTGTTGGATCTGGCTCATGTCGGTCCCGATTTCCCAGTGCCCGGTCGCAAAGGACCGGCGCATAGCATGGGGGGTGAGGCCCGGGGTCTTGATGGCGATTCCTCCGGCCTTGATGGCCTTGCTGGTGAACTCTTTGGTGTGGGCGTTGCCGGTTGTGAGGATGTTCAGCAACAGGCCTTCATCTGGCTTGTCCTTCCGCTCGTGGAAGGCCTCCAGGAAGTCCCGCAGCCAGCCGGGGATATCGATGATGCGGGTATTGCGGTTCTTGGTCTTCCCAGGGATGTAGATCTGATTGCGCCAGTCGATCCACTCCCACCGTGCGGTCAGGGCTTCATCCTCGCGGATACCAAGGCCCAGCATGAGCCGGACGGCAATGGCAGGGTGGTTGTCCTTGCTCCGGGCCTTCCGGGCATCGACCCCTGCAAGGAATGCCTGCACTTGTTCCGGCCATACGACGCTCTTGCGGGTCTTCTGGACCTTCAGCTTTTCGTAGGTCCATGGGATGCGTGAAATCCAATGCTGCTTCTCCATGGCCCATCGGAAGAGCAGCTTGAGATACTTCTGGACCGTGTTCCACCCGCCCTTGGTGCGGGGTCGCTCGGTCTTCCACCCATTCCCTGTGCGCTTGCCTTCCAGGAATGCCACCCGGAGGGCATCCACCTGGGCATTCCGGATCTGGTCCAAGCGAAGACCCAAAACGGGTTCACAGTGGAGCAGTATCTGGTTTTCGACATCGCTGATGTGCCGATCGGTGACGGACCCCTTCATCGCCGCTTTCCATTCGTTCAAGGTCTTCTGGAGGGTAGGGGCCTCCCTGGGCAGGTCGAAGGCCTCCTCCGCCCATTTGTCGGTTTCCTTCTTGAGCCATGCCAGAGCCACCTTTTCTGCTCTGCACCAGGTGTTCCCTCTGCGAACCTCGCCCCGAAACTTTATGCAGAAGTGGTAGTAGCCGTCCTGACCTTTGCCGAGTCCATTACGATATTTCATAGATCAATCCTGAATTCCTCAGAGCCCCCTTGAAAAATAACCTTGGTGAACCCGGCTTCCTTCAGTTGGGGAAGAAGGGTAACTGCTCCATCTTTGGCAAAACCGTCACGGATGCTTTTGGCACGGGAGCCCTCGAAAAGGGCATAAGTCACCTTGCAGACCAGTTCGGTTTCGTTCTGTATTTTCCAGCTTGCATGTTCGGATAGGCCTTGTTTTGAAAAACTACCCGTCAATTCCTTCAGGATTTGGTCTTTGCTTGGGATTTTGCTTTTGTCTGGTGTGGGATCAAACGGCTTGCCTTTGATTTTGGAGACCATCTGCCGCATGGCCCATATGAAATTGGCGTGGACGAAACGGGTGTCAACTGAATCGATTTTGGCGCCTGAAAACCGGACCTCAAGAGAGTTAGATCCTGCAATTTCTTCGAATTCAAATGGGGGGATGTTAAAGGAAACGTATTCCTCTACAGAGGTTCCAACGACCTCTCTGGATAAGACCTTGCCAGTAAGAGTGTGAATCTGTCCGTTGCTGCATTTGACCTGAATCGATTCAAGGAAAAACCACTGACTGCTGCGGTAGTGGACTGTGAGTCGTGGGTTCGATTCCTTTTCGCGGAATACACTTACGGAAAAGGGGCTGGCCAGCTCATCGTCCTTTAGCAGGAATGGGAAGAAGTCTGATCTGGTGTAAGTGTGTCCGTCGAATTTATCTGTGTAGTCGCTGAGGTACGACTTGTAGCCAGTAACAGGCTCTGGAGGCGTACACCCAGCCAGAATGCCCAAGGCCAGTGCTGTAGCTATGAGGGCCGACCTGCTCATGTGACCTCCTAGGAAAGCTCGGCCTCGATGTAGGCCTTCATTTTTTCAGGCCGCCCCTTCATATTCTCGGCGACGGTGAAGGCCACATCGACCAGCTGATCGAATGGCAGATTTGGTGCTCGACGATGAACCTCTAGCATTACGGGTTTCAGGGTGTCCTTGTCAAAGCATGCATGAGTGTTGTAGTGGTGGGATTCCTCGGATACAAGAATTGCTTGGATTTCCTTGGGCCCTTCCCCTGTCATGAGCCACGGTGCTGCCACGCAGAAGTGTTCCGCTAAGAGGAGTGTCTGGACATTGCTGGGTGAGGTCTTCCCCTTTTCCCAGAAGCCCACTGCCGAACCGGAGACTGGAGGGACCAGGACAGCGCCAAGATCGGCCTGGGTCATCCCTTTGGATTTTCTTAAACTCTTGATTCTACTTCCGATGCCTTTTGTATCCATAGGGCCACGCAAAAAAAAATTGTGAAAATCCAAAAAATACTTGCAGGAATCGAACAGGGCTTTATTCTCTAGTTCAGAACCCACCCAGGGGACCGATGGCCCCACTGGAATTCAAGCCACACAAGGGCTAGCTCCCTTGGCGGGAACCGTATGCGCTCCCATAAGGATACGTTTGTTTGCACTCCTCACAAGAAATTCTTTTAGGAATGGGAAAATGTCTAAGGAAATCCAAAAAAAGTTGTCCTACGCGGGATTTCAGCAGGAGGTCAAAGATTGGCTGAAGTCCATTCACGCCTTCCCACTCCGCTTCAAACGCTCAGATATCTGCCGTTTGATTCATAAGGATGAGTCAACCTACTGCGTCTATCTCAAGGACGACCGGGCCACGATTCCTTCTTTGTGGGATCTCCTTCTGATCGCCAGCTTCACGAAGACTCAGGATCGCTTCTTCGAAATTCTGGGTCGGTATTCCCATGTGGATCCTGGGCCCTGTGACTGTGACAACGATCTGCAGCTCCTGGCGGATGACATCGAGGCTTTCGGCGGCCTCACCAGCGCGATCAGCCGGGACTTGGCGGATAAGAACACGCCGATGCGGATCTCTTCCGAGGAGGCGCTGGCTGACCTGCCTTTGGCGGTGGCCTCTCTGGAGGCCGCGCAAAGGACGGTGGACCGCTTGAAGCGAATCGCTGGAAAGGGGGAATGACATGGAAGCTGTTGCAGAGAAGCGCCGCCGGGGTAGGCCCCGGCAGACCGAAGTCGAGAAGGCTTTGGCCCAGGCCGAACGGGACCGGGAACTCAAGTCTCTTGATCCAATGGACCCGCGCCTGAGCACCTGGAAGCTGACTTGGCCCATGATCAAACGCCTAATTGCCGTCCATCGCGGGCGCGGCATGGATTGGACCACCTTCAAAGTGGCCGCTGCCAACAACGAATTCGATACCTACGAGGATCGGACCCGCAAGAACAAGAAGGGAGAGCCTGTGGAGGTTTTCCTTTGGCCCCAGGTCAAGGCCTACCTGGATCGGAACGTGATTCTGGTCAAACGCGCCGGATAAACAAAGAGCCCGCTGTCACGGGCCCCTTAATCACTTCTCTGTTTTGGAGAGCACATGAACCATACACCTCAATCTTTCAGCCCGTCAAGGGTGATCCCTATCGGGGAAGATCCCAAGGTCACCAAGGCTGTCATGGAAGCGCAGATCCGGGGCATGCTCCAGGTGCTGCGGGATTCCGAGTCGCTGGAGCCCCTGGTGCTGGGAGAGATCGACTGCCAGTTGAAGACGCTTTCGCGGAAGGTCTTCGTTCTGAAGGCCCAGCACACCTTCAAGGCCCGAACCTCGCTCTTCGCGGGTGGCCGGGAGGCAGGGCAGTGACGACAGCGGTGGAGATGACCCCTGAGCTGATGCAGGCCCTTTCCATCGGGGACAAGATGGCATCCATTGCGGTCAGGCTGGCTGAGCGGCTGCGTGTCCTCCGGAAGTACCAGATGCAGGAGCGTGAAAAGAAGGTCACGGTGACCACCTTCCACGTAGAGGCCCTTTTTGAGCCTGAAGACCGGGAGGCCTTGGAGGCCTGGGAGAACCTGGAATCCCAGAAGACCTGGGCCAATTTCAAACACCAGGTCACGGGCGCACAGCCTCTGTTTGAAGAGGTGGAGGGATGAGGCTCCGTGCTGTCGTGGATGCAAGCTATGTCGAGCTGCGCAATCACTTGATACCGCAGGCCGTGGAACATGCGGATCATGTGGTCAAGGGGCTCAAGCTCGGTTCCCATGATCTCTATGCCAGGGCCTGGAACCTGGCCTACTTCGCAAGGATGGATGATCTGGCGCGGGCCTGCGGTCTGGTGCGCCGATGATGGTCTGCAAGCCCGCCGGGCTTTCCTACGTGTTCCCCGAAGGTTGGCACGTCACCTGTCATGTCTTTACGGGCTGGGAGGCCTCGAAGGACTCCCGGTATCTCGTCTCCCCCACCGAAGGGGGACTCTATTCCCTGGTGATCGAAAGCGAGCGCAGGCGGGGCGTGGCTGTGCCTGCCCGCGCAAGGAGGACGGCATGATCCATCACTATCCCGAACTGGGCCCGGCACAGGTCCAGGCCCTCGGGCATGTGCGCCGCTGGCATACCCGGCGCATGAGCCGGGAGCAGAACCTGCTGGAACACGGGGCAGGGGTGGCGCTCCTGGCGCTGCATCTCGCCGGGGGCACCCTTTGCCCCACGGATGAGCGGGATCTGCTGCGCCTGGCGCTCCTGCACGATGCCCATGAGACGGAATTCGGCGATCTGCCCTATCCCTCGAAACGCCTGCTGGAGGCCAAAGGCATTCATCTCGACGCCGATGCCCGCAAGAGCTTCTGGGGCGGCCTGGACCCTTACCAGGCGGTTTCCCCCCAGGTGCTTGATTACCTGGAGGTGGCCGATGTGCTGGATGCCGCCCTGACGGCCCAGGATGCCGGTCAGGAAGGCCTTGCCGCCGCTGTCGCCGATCAGGCCGTGGCTGAAGTCAACGCCCGGTTCACGGGCCGCGTGGTGGCTCGGGTCATGGAAGCCCTGGGCATTTGGATCGGGGCCACGCTATGAGTGGGGCTGGGGTTGAAACCTTTCCCGCTTTTACGTCGCGCTTGATGACGGAAATGCGGCTGCGCCTGGATCTCCAGGAGCGGGATGCCCGCATCAAGCAGCTCCAGGCCGATGCCAAGGAAGCTCTTCACCTGGTCCGGGATACCAGCGATCACATGGCGATGTGCCGACCGGCCCATGCTGCAGATGCCAACCATAGGGCGCTGCGGGTGCTTCAGAAGATGGTCGGGGTGGTGTAGTGGCTCGCCCTGGGCTATCACAGAACCGGAAGTTCCGGCGCCTGGTCCGGGACTTGGGTTCCACCATCATCGCTCGCGGGGTCCTGGAGCTGATCTGGGATGCCTGCTATGAGTCCGGGAACGATTACCTGGGCAGCGATGATGATGTGGAACTGGCGGCCTTCTGGGATGGGGATCCGGGGAAGCTGGTCAAGGCCCTGGCTTCGGCTGGCGGGGAAGGCAAGGCCGGTTTCATTGAACCCGACCCCGATTCTCCCGGCTGGCGGGTGCATGACCTTTTCGAGAATGCTCCGGATTACGTACAGAAGCGCATGATGCGAGAAATCGCACGGAATGAACGCGGGGAAACCATTTCCACCCTGCGCCGGGAGGCCGGGAAGAAGGGCCGCCTGGCCCAGCTTGCGGGCAACCATCCGGCAAACGGTGGGCAAAAGGAGGATAGTTGCCCGGATTTGGGGACAAGTGGCGGGCAAATGTCCGACATTTGCCCAGAAAAACGGGCAAGTGTCGGACAAGCGGCGGCAAACGGCGCTACTCCCGCACCCGCACCCGCACCCGCACCCGCACCCAACACACCTAAAGAACCCTCCCTTCGGTCGGGTTCTTCGCCCGCGCCCCAGGATGTGCTGGATCTCTGGCAGCGGGTGGCGGTTCCTGCGGGGCTGATTCCAGTCCTTCAGGTTTCCAAGACTCTGCTGAAGGCCCTCGGGGGGTGCCTGGCTGTCCCCGGGTGGTTCGAGCTCTTCCAGGAGGCCCTGGTCTACGCCGCTAAGCACCCTGAGGGTGCCTGGATGCGTGGCCATGGCACCGGGAAGTGGACGGCGGATCTTGGCTACTTCCTGAAACCCGATGCGGCGGCCAAGACGGCAGCCAGGGGCCGGGCGGCGCGGGCATCGCCCACGGCATCCCGCACCTCGGCGGCTGATGAAGCCCTGAAGCAGCAGCTCTCCCGAATGCCCATCGAAACCCTTTCATCTGCGGTAGGTGCTCCATGACGGCTTTCCACGAACGAACGAAATTCCTGCTCCGTGAGGCTGGCGTATGCACCCACGAACTGGAGGCCCTGGATTACCCCGCCATCCACACCGTTCCCCCGATGGTTCCGCCCGGGTTTGGGGTCTACGAACTGGGCATGCCCCTGACTCGGGACGCCCGCATGGGGTGGGGCCTGTGGGGTGGGACTGGGAACGGCAAGACGTGGCTCATGGTGCAAGCCCTCGCCGAGGTAGTGGAACGCCGGGTGCGGGCCTGCGGCAGGCCCAGTGCGGCGCTGCCCCCCTGCGATCACTGGATGATGTGGGTGTCCTGGCCTGAGAAGGCTGATTCCCTGAAGCGCAATGTCATCGGCGGCGGCGGGGCCATCAAGACCTGGATTCAGGAGGCCAAGTGGGTGCGCTTCCTGGTGCTGGATGATCTGGGTGGGGAGCGGAGCCGGGGCGAGGATGACTACGCCCGGGGGGTGCTGTCGGAGGTGCTGGATACGCGCTACCGCAAGGGCCTGCCGGTGTGGTGGACCAGCAACCTGGATCCGGAGGGGATGGTGGATGCCTACAAGAGCCGCCTGGCGAGCCGGATCCTGGGCACCTGGCGCCCGCTGAACGTGCAGGGCGAGGATCTGCGGCTGGGGGCCCCCCTGCCGTCGCCGGTCGCCGCTCCGCCCCCGGTGGTGGATTTCCGCAAGGCTGCCGGGGGTGACGCATGAGCAGTCTGAGCCGTGGCCAGCTCCTGGCCCGCCTGAAGGCCAGCCTGACGCTGATTGGGATGGAGGATGCCGAGGCTGCGAAGATCAGCGCCAGCCAGTGCCGGGTGATTTTCAAGGAGTTCCAGGGCCAGAAGATCTATTTCCAAAAGGGCCGCAAGAGCCCGAAGCAGTTCAACAACGAGGCGGAGCGCCGGGCCATCTACCTGGAGTGGTGGACCAATCGGCCCACGGGGCCGGATCTCCAGGAGTTCCTGGCCCGCCATGACCTGACGGCCACCCGCCTGGAGCAGATCGCCGATGAAGGCAGGAAGCGGAAATGGGCAGCCTGACTCAGGTTCACCCCCTCCGCGCGGCAAACCCCGATGTGGGCTGCGGGTGGCTCTGCGAGACGGCGGGCCAGCGCACCCGGGACGAGGAACTGCTGCTGGTCGAAGTGCTGGAAGAACTCCCCCACCAGGGCCGGGCTTTCCCCCTGTCGCAGATGCCGATGGACCCCGGCCTGGTTTTCAAACGTGTGAATTGAGGAGATGGCTATGGAAGCTCATATGGAACCAGAGACAACGAAAACGGATGGCCTGCGGGTCTACGAAGTGGACGATGGCGGGGAATTGGTCTGGGCCATCACCGACGACCCCGAAAAGGCCCGCGCCATCAGCCGCGAGTACCTGCGTGGAGATGGGGAAACAGACAACGAAATCCTCGAACCCGAAGAGATTCTGGAACTGCCCATGGATGCGGTCCTGGAGATTCGAGACGACGACACCGGGGAACTCTGGCAGAGGACCTGTGCTGAGTGGATCGCGAAATCTGGCGAAGGGTTTCTTGCCACGACCTGCTGGTGAGGGGGGACGAAATGAACGAACTTTTCGACACCACTGAATTTATCCAAGAACCCAAGCATGGCGAGCTTTTCCCTGCTGGATACTTCAAAGGCAGGAAGAGGCCCACGGGGCTTGATGAGGACATCAAGGCGCTCGTCGTAGAAGACCTGCTCCCCGAGGTGTTGGCCTGGCTCCATGACGAGCCTGATGATGAGGACGAGATCCGGGATCAGCTCCTGGATGTACTCGAGGATCACCGCGACGGTTACGAGAGGGCCAAGCGCCTGGAGGATGACCATTGCTGGGATCCCGATTCCGAGCTGGTAGACATCCTAGACGGCGTGTCGTTCTACAGAGTGCTAGGGCAGGCGGTCGAGGCGTGGATCCGCGACAACGACCTCAAGCCGAAGCTGGCCATCCAGTCCCAGGTCAACGTCTGCAAGTATGGCCTCGGCAAGACCACCATCCCTGGCGTGATTGTCAACATTCGCCCTGGGGAATATGTTGTCGCCTGCCCTTCGGAGGGCCACGACGCGACGCGGCAATGCGGGTTCGTCCTCAAATGGGAAGACGTTGAGGCATTGAATGGCGAAGCCCTGGAAGGGGGGCTCCCATGAGTGACAACTGTCAGTGGGAACGCATGCGTGGCGAATCTGATGTCTACGACACCGAATGCGGCCACGCCTTCGAGATCGATAACGGATATGGCGTTCGCAAGAACGGGTTCCAGTTCTGCCCCTACTGCGGGAAGCCCATCCGGCTCCGCGAAGCCCTGGAAGGGGGGAAGCTTTGAGCGAACACGTATACTGGCCCGCCAAGTGCCAAACATGCGGGTGGACCGGCATGAGCGATGAGATCGGCGGGGGACAACCTATCGCCGACACCGGTGACTATTCCGAGCTGGTGTGCCCCAGGTGTGGCGAATGGGATCTCCAGGAAACCGATCACCTGAATCCCCGCCCCCTGGCCCCGAAGGCGACCGTGAGGCACTGGGATGGCTGCCTGATGTCCTGGGGGCTGTGGAAGCGCCGGAGTGCTATCGAATGGAGGGCTGCCCGGTCTATGGAGCGGTATTACCGCAGCATCGATAGGAAAGACCGCAAGGCTGAAGCCAAGCGCCGGGCCGCACTGATCCAGAAATACGGCGAAGCCCTGGAAGGGGGGAAGTGATGAAGCGCCAACTGACCGAGGACGAGTTCCTCAAAGACGTAGCTCTGCACCGGATCACCATCGAGCATAACCAGGGCGTGTTCCGGCATATCAAACTCGCGAGGCCCAAGAGCTGCGCAATGAGCTTCTACCTGACCACATGGCCGGGACACCTTGCCATCTCTGGCGACATGGGCACTTTCGTATTCTCCAGGCTGGCGGACATGTTTGAGTTCTTCCGAACCCAGCCTTGCAAGGACGAAAAGTTGCCCATCAACCCGAGCTACTGGGCTGAGAAATGCGAGGCTGAGGACAACCGAGGACAGGGCCTCAGGGAGTTTTGCGCGGATACCCTGTCACGGTATTGCCGCGAGGCGTTGGCCGAGCACTTCGATGACCCGGACAGCTTGGAGGCTCAGGAATGCTGGGCTGAGATCTACAAGCAGGTTTTATCCGCCGAGAGCGAACACGAGGCCCACATCGCCCTGCGTGACTTTGAACACGAAGGCTTTGAGTTCTGCGACTCGTGGGAATGGAACCTCAAGAACTACACCTGGAGGTTCACCTGGTGCTGCTACGCGATTGCCTGGGGCATCCAGCAATACGACATCGCCCGCGCCGCCCTGGCCCAGGAAGGCGGTGCTCAATGACACCGATCAACGACATCTGCGCCGCATGCAACTGCAACCTGTGGTGCGAAAAGACCTATCCAGACTGCATGGGACACCTCCCCAGCCAGGGCAATCCGCAGGCCAATGCGGCCTCCCCTGGCACCGGAGGGATGGAGGGAGGGACACCGGGGGCCGAAGCGGCTGCCCAACGCCTCCCTGGGGCGGGGGGGGAACTCCCCGCCGACGTGCTGGCTCTGGCGCTGGAGCGCTGGGGCACCCAGGCCCAGGTGCTGATGATGGTGGAGGAGGCCGCCGAGCTGGTGGTGGCCCTCCTGCACTACCGCCGGGGCCGCGCCACGGTCGAACAAGTGGCCGAAGAGATCGCCGACGTGTGGATTATGGCCCACCAGATGCGGATCGTGCTGAAGCCCTACTGGGTGGACGATGAAGCGGAGAAGTTCATCCGGTCGAGGGGAATGATCTGGGTACCAACCCCATCCTTCCTGGAATCTGCTTGCGTCAGGATCCAGGTGTCCATGCTGAGCTTCCTTTCAACCGCCAACGTTAACGTTGAGCTGATCCGAAACCTGGCCATGGTCCTGGTGGCCTGCCAGACCGTCAAAGAACGCTTCGGCGCTGAACTGGTAGACCAGGCCGTAGAACGCAAGATCCGCCGCCTGGAGGCACGTCTGGGGGTGGCCTCATGATCGAATACCTTGCCTTCTTCTGCCTGGGAACCCTCGCCTTCATGGCCGTTCTCAAAATGACCATCAAGGATGCGATCCGCGAAGCCTACGAAGAAATGGATGAGGAAGCGGCTGACGAGAAGATCGGGGGGACGGAATGAAGGAACTCCGAAGCGTTACTGCCAACTACGCCATGGTTCTTAATCCTGAAGGGGAAGCCAAGACCGCCGTCGAAGTCGTTCTGCTGGTTTCCGAGCCCCGGTATTCCATCGACGGTGCCGGGACGCTGACCAGTGCCCGGAACCTGGAAGATCTGCGGTTCACCACCAGCCCCAAAGCCCTGCGCGACATGGCCGCGTCGATGTGCAAGATGGCCGATGAAGCCGACGAAGCGGCCCGCGCCGCGCTGGCGGGGGGTGAGAGGTGCTGAACGTATCGATCCCGAAGCCCTTCATCGCTGGATGCCTCACTTTCTGGGCAATCTCCAGCCTCCAGATGGACTATCTGGGCATGGAGGGCACCATCCGCGACATCGTGAACCACTGGGTTTCATGGCATTACACCGTGCCGCTGGCCCTGGTGGCTCTGTTCACGGCCAGGAAACTCTGCCGTGAAGCCGCCCAAGGAGGTGGAGCATGAGCGAACCCGCTTACTGGCCTGCGAAGTGCTTCGATTGCGGGTGGACCGGCATGAGCGATGAACTGGGCGGATTTCAGCCCATTGCGGATACCGGCGATTACGACTCGCCATACTGCCCCAAGTGCCACGGGAGCGACATCGAGGATGCCGAACACCTGAACCCCCGACCCTTGACCCCCAAGGCCACCGTGCGCGACTGGCGCGGGTGCCTGGTGTCCTGGGGCCTGGGTAAGCGCAGGGCCGCCATTCTCATGAAGGAGGCCCGATCCATGGAGCGGTATTACCGCAGACTCGATCGTAAGGAACGCAAGGTCAGGGCTCTACGCCGCCCCAACTGCAGCGCGGCTCGATCCGAGGTGAAACATGGCTGAGAACTCGAAAATTGAGTGGTGCCACCACACCGTAAACTTCTGGTGGGGGTGCGCGAAGGTTTCCCCCGGGTGCGAGCACTGCTATGCCGAGGGCCAGGCGGGCCGCTTCTATCCCGGGATCTGGGGCCCCGAGGCTGCGCGCCATGTCCGGATCGAGGCCGCCTGCTGGGAAGCGATGCGCTATGACCGCCAGGCCGTGAAGCAAGGCCGCCGCTTCAGGGTCTTCACGAACTCCATGTCGGATTTCTTCGAGGATCGTGTCGCCCTCACGTTGGCCCGCCTTGAAGCCCTGGATGTGATGCGCCTGACTCCCCATCTGGATTGGCTGATCCTCACGAAGCGCCCGGGGAACATCCTTTCGGCCTTGCGCGATGTTCTCGTGCCCTCGTACCGACAGGAACGCTATGACCTCAATGGCTGGCTGGAAGAGTGGCTGGCGGGCAACCCCCCGGCCAATATCTGGCTCGGAACGACTGTTGAGGACCAGGAGCGGGCAGACCAGCGAATCCCGGAGCTGCTGCAGGTACCCGCCGCCGTGCGGTTCTTGTCTTGCGAACCGTTGTTGGGGGCGGTGGATCTGCGTCACCTCGTGCTGAAGCCCACGGACCACCCCGAATTGGGCAAACCCGATGTTTCAGTGGACGCCATGAATGGCTGGTATGGAGGCGCGGATGAGGGCCGTTCCTGTATCGACTGGGTAATCTGCGGCGGTGAGTCCGGCCCCAAGGCTCGCCCCATGCACCCGGATTGGGCACGAGGCCTGCGGGACCAGTGCGCGGAAGCGGGGGTGCCGTTCCTGCTGAAGCAGCTCGGAGAGTGGGGCCCCAGTGCCGAGGACCTGGCCACCGGAGAGCCCAGATACCGCGTGTTCCGTGATGCGGACCACTGGTGGAACAAAGGCCAGAGTTGGATGAGCCTGGGCGACATCCTTCTGGATGCCGAGGGGATGCACTGCCATTCATCTGGCCATATCCAGAAAGGTGTCCCGCCGTTCACCGCGCTTCGCCAAGTCGGCAAGAAGGCTGCCGGGCGCCTGCTGGATGGGCGGCTGCATGACGAATATCCCCGGTCGGGAGAGTGACCATGCCCAACCCAATCCAGATTGCCGCCAAGCTCTACGACAACCGGGACACCCTGAAGGAATTCTACGGGCCGTCCTTCCCCACGATCATCAAGCCCTTTCAGGACCACCTTCAGAACTTCGCAACCTGGCACCAGGTCGGCGTCCTCGATGCGGCCCTGGCCTTGGCCAAAGACCTGGAGAAAGGCGGGCACGGTCGGTCTGTCCCAGTCCTGCTCGCCGCCGCTGTCGAACTTGTTGAGCCATCAGGCAAATAGTCCTCGCGGAGGTTTCTTGAACGATTTTGAAATCATCACGGGCGATGCCCTTGCCGTTCTCCGGACAATGCCGGAGGCCTCCGTGGATTCCGTGCCAGGCCCGGCCCTCTTCAACCGTGATCAGGCGACGGCCTGAGTGCCGTTGTCTGAAAGGAAACGAAATGCAAGGGAACAACGAAGCACATGCAATCACAGCAGTAGAGCAAGACATCCTGAATCGTTTACCTGAACCGAAGCATTTCCCACCGATGCCAGCGGTTAAGCCGAACAAGTGTGCCTGGACCAAGGACGAAGATGGCATCTACACTGCGGCCTGCCATCGGGCTTTGAAAGAGGTAAATTCATTCATTTTCACCTCAGGCGGCCCGGTGGAAAACCGCTTCACCTTCTGCCCCTACTGCGGGCGGCCCATTAAAACTAGAGCGGCCTAACGCGAGGAGTTGAGCCGCGCCGCAGGCGTCGGCTCGAACGAACAGTTAGACCGCGAACAACGGAATAATAAAAGGAGAAAAAATGAGTATCGCCTTTTCACATAACGATGAGGAATACCGGGATGAAGGAGACGAGACCCGAGAAGGAGCAGTTCTCCGCTGCATAGATGAGGACAACCTGGAAGTCGGTTCTCACGTTTGGACTGCGATTCCCAAGCCCACCGACCCGAAACGATTTCTTCCAGGCGTAGAACGCCTCTTGGAGGGGATCAGCGAACGAGCCTACGATGAGTGCGGCGAATGCGCTGAGAGCTGGCTCGAGAACCTGCCAAAGGAGAAGCTCCAGGACCTCGAAGAAACGCTTCACGGCGCAATACTGGCATGGATGGAGCGCAACAACGAACTGCCGTACTTCTGGAACGTGGAGCAGGTTCAGAAGCACGAGGTCACCCCGGAACTTATTGCGCAAGCTACTGGCGAGCCCGTGGAGCTGGTCCGCTATCGAGCGGTCTAACTGGTTTTTAGGCGTACTCCCTTTGAAGGCAAACGCGAACCGCTGATGCTGCAAGTCCTGAAATACCAGCATCGGCGGTACGCCTAAACGGGTAATGGACGGCGGATAGCAAGCCGGTTGGCTCAGAAAGGAAACTCCATGCAAGAGACCATGAATTTTGGAATAGGCCGCATCTAGTCAAACAACCCTGGCGGCACCGGCCCCTCTACTTGGAGGGGCCTTTCCTTTTTGGCTTTCGGGCGAATCACCAACAAGTCTTCCTCGGGATAGACCAGCGCTTCCCAGTGCCGGGCGTGGCACCACCCGAGTAGCAGGGCCTCTGGGTCTGTCCAGCCTCGGTTATTCCAATCTTCGCGGGTTCGCATCCCTGGGTTCTCCAGCGCGGATGAGGCCGCCCCGAGCGCGGCGCGCAGACTCCCGCGCCAGGCCCGCCAAGGTAAGGTGGCTCTCCATTCCGCGTTGATCCGCTCCCAGGGGTTGGCTGGTAGGCCTCGGTGATGTCGGCGGGTGAAGCGGTAGCTCTCCATATCTCAATATACGAACAAAAGACGAAACAGGCAATGGAATGGCGGATCACCCCTCGCCTTCAAGTTCGCCCAGTTGCAGGAGAGGGATAACTTCCCCTGCAACTGGGTAAGCAAGCGGCCTAAAGAAGATCAAATAGGGTTTGGCCTTCCTCTTCTCTGATGAGGTTGAAACATTGGTTCACGCCTCCAGATAGAACGCACTCTCCGTCCTTCTGGCGAATTTCAACCTGTGTGCAGGATGAAAGGTCTCCTTTGTGCGCTCCAGCCCATATCAATTGGGTTGGGTGATTCCCCACGGACATTCTCCCATCTATGCTCATTTGGATTGTTGGCCCATCGTCTTGAATTTTGATGGTTTGGTCATGACAGGTGATGCACCAGTTCTGGCCTTTCCCCCAAGATTCGTTTTTTAGGATTACGGTTGCATTATTTAACAGCATTGGTGTCTCCATAGAAAATGGCAGTATTTGTTAGATTTTTGTACACCCTTTAGGATCCTCGATTTAAATGTAATGCCGGTCTGTAACGATGTCAAGTGCGTAAATGCTGGTATGATAAAGTTTGCACAGTGTAAAGTTTTAATGGCTTAACTATTTGATGATGCTGGTGATTAAGGGTTTGGTGAGCTGAGCCTCCGGTTGCCTGGAAGTCTGCTCAACTTCCCCAAACCCTTTGGGCAAAAGCCCACCTGACCTGGGAACCACACTGATTCCACGCGCTTTCATGGGGTGGAATCATGGTTCCCACGTTGTTCAAGATCGGTCATATCTGGCATTACCGCTTTCAGGTGGGGGGGCATCGGGTGCAGCGCTCCACACGGGAGCGGGATGCGAAGCGGGCGCAGCGGGTGGCGGAGCAGGCCGCCCGGGATGCTCGGACCCGATGGGCCGGGGAGCTGCCGACGCCGACACTTGCAGGGGCGCTGGATGACTGGCTGAGGTTGCAGCGCAATCGGAAGAGCCCGGCCTACATCCGGAGCATGGAGATCTTTCGGGAGCGCCATCTTTACCAGCTGCGCCGCCTGCGGGTGGACCGGCTGACCACGGACAAGGTGGAGGAAGCCCTGGCGGAGCATCTGAAGACGCACTGCCGGGCATCTGGGAATCACTGGCTGAGGAACCTGAAGGCGGTTTGCAAGTGGTGCATTGACCGGCGGGCCCTGGGGGAGATGCCCTGGAAGATCAAGATGGAGCGCACCCAACAGAAGCCCAAGGCCACGGTGCCGCCCATGAAGCTCCAGCGATGGCTGGAGGCACTGGACCAGGTGACGCCGGATCCGCAGATCCGCATGGCCTGCCGCCTGATGGTGTTCCTGGGCCTGCGGGAAATGGAAGCGCTGGGGGCCCGCTGGGAATGGCTGGATCTGGAGCGGGGCACGTACACGCCTTGCCTCACGAAGGGCAAGGAGGCCTGGCCCATCCCCATCCTGCTGGTGCGGGAGGTGCTGGAGCCCATCGCCAAGACTCAGGGCTGGATGTTCCCGGCCCGGGATGGGCGCCCCCATGCCCATGGGTTTACCTGGAAGGCCATGCAGGCCGCCAATGCGCTGGCAGGGGTCCCTGGAATCACCCCGCACCGCCTGCGGGGCACCTTTGCCACGCTCCTGGCCCAGAAGGGCCTGAACATCAAGGAAATCCAGCGGGCCTGCCGCCACAAGGACCCCAGAACCACCTGGCTCTATCTCGGCGAGAACCTGAGCATCATCGAAGGCGGCCTGGGGCAAATTGGCCAGGATCTGAAGGGGGTATAGGACCCTGGAACTATCCGTGGGTGTAACCCCTCACTTGTGTGTGCGCAAGCATGGATGCAGCTTGGTCGGCCAAGATCGGGTGTGCAGGAACCACCGCGCCTTCCCCAGTAAACCAAGACGGTTCCGCCGAGCCGTCCATGCGGATTGAATTGATGCTTGGAAGATAGGGTCATTTCCTAAGGCTTTGAATGCCTCTGATGTCGCCCGGAATGTTGCGGCTGCCGCTTCCATTGAAGTGCTAAAGCTGTTTATCGCCTGTTGGGCAGACTTGAACGCTTCTTCCAGGTCTTCATATCTATTTGTACGGGCCCACTCCGTCGGTGTTTGAGGGAGAGATAGGGGCTCTGCGCTTTCGCTCGTCATAGGAACTCCATTTCCTGGTGCTGCGTTGAAACCCTGGCGCAAAAGTGGCGAGATCTCCCGCCGTCATCGGCGCTAATACTCATTTCTTCGATTATCTATGATCATCGTGGCGATGGTGGGCCGAATGGCCACCCGAGGCACACCGGGGGGGCCAAGAATTCGTGTCACCTAGTCGAGGCCGATCTTGTGTCTGGCCCAATCAGAGCGCGTCTCTGCATCATCTTCGCGCCCATTCTTGAATCGCCATTCCTCGTAATACTCGGGAATCATGCTCACGATCCTCACAGCTCGCATCCTCTCCTCGTTATCGCTCATCGCTACTCGTCGCAATCTGGCGAGGGCTGCGGCCTCCAGGCGGAACTGATAGGGGGACCCGGGGCCATGGTAACGGGCCCAATCTTCGGCGGTTTCATACCGGATGAATGGGGTGTCGCTGGTGCTGCCAATGAGCACAGCGCGCCCCGCTGATACGATGGCCTCGACTTCGCAATCTAAGCCCAGCACAAAGGCCGCCACATCCTCCGGTACACCCCTGGAGCCATCCTCCCAGCGTCGCACGGTGCGTTCATGGTTGGTTTTCAGCAGGCCACTAGCCTGTAAGAGATCCGCCAGCGCCTGGGCGGAAAGGTTCAGGGATTCCCTGATGGTTTTAAGTTCTCCGCCGGTCATGGTGTCCTCTGCAAAATGCCCCGGGCATTGCCCGGGGTGGTGGTGGGTGATGGGTGGTGGCTTCAGGCTGTCATGAAAAGCATGTTGGCGGCGATCTGTCGGGCCGTCGCTTCGGTGGCTGGCGTGGCCTTCGCCCACCAGCACCCGCCGCGTTGTGACCACCTGAAGCCCTCAGCCTTGAGCAGTTCCCGGACTTCAGCCAGGGGAGGCTCAGGGAAACGGATTTCAATCCCGCCTTTGGCTTCGTTAGGGCTCCAGATGCAGGACTGGGGCAGGGCTGCGGGCTCTGCCTGGGGTTCGGGGGCAGGGGCTGGCACCAGGTCTGCGCCGTCTCGCCCGTGGAGGTATTCCCGCACGCCGCGCTGAAAATCGCCGTACCCTGCGCCCTTGGGAAGCTCCACGTACCACAAACGGCCCTGCTTCCAATCTTCCATGGTGAAGGCCTCGCCTGTATGGCCGTAGCGGGTGGCAAGGGTCGCCATGGCGTGGAGAATGGCGGATTCGGTGAATTCCCGAGTCGTTGAGGTGTATTTGGCAGATCCGAAGAGTTCACACCACACGCGGGCGGTGCCGCTTTTGTAGTTGTAAGAGTCGTCCATTCCGTCGAATCGGCCCGCCTCGTACTTGTCCAGGATGTCGTTTACAGCGGCTTCTTTGGGGCCGTTGGTCCACTCAACATGGACAGAATTTCCACCGGAATACCGGCTGCTCCGCACGCTGAACTTGACGCCTGGGAATGTCCGCTTGAGTTCGGTTCGGATGTTCTGGGCTGCCAGGACTGGCCCTGCATACTCGCCATCCTTCACACGCTGAAGCCATGCATACTCAGAGGCTAGGCGATCCCTCAGATTGGCTTCGTCGCGGGCGGCCTGCTGAGCCTTGAATTCGTCGTCGATCTGCTTTTGCAATACCGCCGCAAGGGCTTCATGAATCTGCTCATCCGTGGCGACTTCGGGGAAGATCTGCCATTGGCATCCGCGCACGATGGCTTCAGGAACGCGGGACAGGGTGCCGTTCTCGAATGCGATTTCAAGATAGGCATTTCCACCGGCTACGACGGCGCCGCCGTGGAGGGAGCGGATGTTGGAGGGCTGTTGCTCCCCGATGATGGCGGCCACGATACCGCGCTTGCCACCATACAGGCCGCAGAAAACCCGCTGTCCGCGTGTGATTGGGGAAGTTTCATTCTTGCTCATGATTGCCTCCGTGAGGTATCCCCGACCGTGCCAGGGATGTTTGTATGGTCCTAATTTAGGACCAAAATTCAGGGCGTCAATAGAAGTTTTCAGAATTCTTTTTGACATATGGAACATGCAATGGTTTCAGATAGTTCGGTTCTATTCGCCCACCACATCCCGCCCCGCCGATGAGACCAGGCAAAGCCATGACTGATCAGGGCCACTAGGTCAGCCTCAGTTAGGCCGGCATGGGAGACCTTGACCACGGCGGCGGCGCGCTTGGCGTTCCAACGTGGGCCCGCTGTGTGCAGCTCCTGGGCATACTCGCTGGCGAGGCGTTCTGTATCGCGCTCCCATGCCTCCAGGGCGGCGGATTCCATGCGGGCCTGGGTTTCCCTGGCCTCGTCCCAACTCCAGAGGCCTGAAACGGTCACAGCCTGGCGCAAGACTCGCTTGGCCCGGTGGGCCTGATCGCTGCGCCGTGCAGGGCCGCGCCCCATGCCGCGCTGTTTGCGCCATTCATCGGTGCCAAACTCAACGGGCATGCTTGCCCTGTATCGCTGGTTATCGCCTGCGCCCTGTATGGCCTGGATCATGTGCCCCCCTGAGGTCGCCCCGGCCTGGCCAGGACACCCCAAGGCTAGGCAGCAAGCAACACAGGTGCAAGAGCTTTTTTTTCTCTCTCACGCGTGCCTGTGTGCGTGTGCGTCCGTCCCCGCGCCTGTCCCCGCGCCCGCGTGAGGGGGGCTCCAGGGCGGCCCCCCCGGCCCGGGTCCTCCCCCGGGGGGTGGCCCGACAGGGTATCGCGCTAGACCCCTTGGTTTGCCTAGCGACAGGCTTTGGAACCCCCATTTCCGGTTTGGTCTTGGGGATGGTCGTCGGAATGGGGGTTGATGATGTAGCGATTATGTGTTGTTGGGGAATGGGTTAGGCCTTCATTTATAGTGCTGGATTTGATTTCCCCAAAGTGTTTGGGGAAAAACTCCTGGGGTCGAGGGCTGACGCTGGGGACTGGAGGCGAGGAATGCCAAGTCCCAGCAAAGAGAAGACCCAAAAAGCCATGGCCGGAAAGCAGACCGGAAACGAAGCGGAAATTTCGGGAGGAAACCATGCCTCTCACCGTTGAAGAGATCGCCAAAGCCACCCGCAGCCCCCTGGCAGCAGTGAAGCAGATCTGGCCCCTCGTTTTGGCAGCGCTTGACGAGTTCAAGATCAACACCGACCTGGTGCAAGTCGCCGCCGCCGCCACCATCGCCATCGAGACCGCCCGGACCTTCCAGTCCATCCATGAACGGGGTGGAGATGCCTACCTGAACCGCATGTATGACACCGGAGCCGCCGCAATCCGGCTGGGGAACACCCCCGAGGCCGATGGAGACGGCGCCCGGATGGCCGGAGACGGCCTGATCCAGATCACCGGCCTCTCAAATCGCCTCTACTTTGGGCAGCTCCTGGGCGTCGATCTCGTGAACAAGCCCGAGAACGCCCGCGAACCCACCATTGCCGCCCGCATTCTGGCCGCCTATTTCGCCAAGCGTGGCGTGGCCACCGCTGCCAACGCCAAGAATTGGATCAAGACCCGGATCCGCGTCAACGGCATCAACCGAGCCACCGGCCTTCCCAACGGATGGCAGGAATACGACCAGTGCGTGGGCGCTCTGCTCGCCGTCATCGGTGAGTGACCGATGCCCACCCCCAGCCCAGCCGACCCCTACGCCGAGGACTACTACCACAACAACCCCTACGGACTCCCCGAACCCCCCAGCCCACGGAGACCTGAATGCCCGCAACCCCATTGAATCCATCCGCCCTCAACAACATTGGCCCCCGGATGAACATCCTGGACCTGACCAACGGCAACGGACCAGTTACCGCCATCGGCAAAGGCCCGTGGCTTGCCAATCCCTTCAACCTCGCCTCGGTCCACCTCTTGCTGACCGGCCCCGCAGGCTCATGCAACGCCGCAGTCATCATCGAGGGTACCAACCGTCCGGATATCGGTGATGGCGGGCCAGTTCCCCTCTTCACCTCCGATCCCAACGCCGCTCGCCCCGGAACCCTCACCGATGACGGGACCGGCGACGCCGGGTCTCTGATGGGCATCTCCGCGTACGTCCGCTACAACTGCACCGCCATAAGCGGATCTGGCGCCGCCGTCTATCCCACCCTCTTCGGAGAGCCCCGATGAAGCGCCTCCTCGCCCTCCTCCTGGTCCTCTGCATCCCACTGCTGTCCCAGGTCAACCCCGGCGTCGGAAATCCAGCCGCCGTTAGCGCTACCTATAAGCCCACCGGGGCCACCACCGCCGTACGCTACGACGCGGCCCTGGCCGATCTAGGGGTCAAACCTGAATCGTACGGTGCCAGGGGCAACACGACCACCGACGATTACGCCGCCCTGGGCCGCGCAATCGCAGGGGCCACCGATCGCCCCATCACCCTCACGCGGCCCTATCGCGTGGCGAGCAACCTGACCTTCCCGGCCACCTGTAGCGTGACCTTCGCGCGGGGCGGTTCGCTGGTGATCGACTCCGGGGTAACCGTCACCTTCAACGGCAACGTCAATGCGGGCCTGCATCGGATCTTCAACGGCTCTGGCACGGTGGCATTCGGCCCGTCTTCTGTCGCGGAAGTGTACCCCCAGTGGTGGGGTGCCCTGGCAGACACCAGCGCCGCCAACAGCTACCACGGCACGGACTGCACCGCCGCCATTCAGTCAGCCCTCGATACGCTTAAACCGGTGCGCTTTACGGATGGAGGCTACTACGTCAGCGCCTCTCTAAAGCTGCCAGACCAGACCAGCCACCCCTATAAATCCAGCGCCCTGATCGGCGTGAATAGCAACAAAAACGGCATGTCTGAGCGCGGCAACTGCTTCATTGAAGCCGCAACGGACCCACTCTTTGAGCCGAAAACGACCTTTGTAACGACCTGCCCGACGACTCGGGTTCATATCCGAAACCTCTGTTTCCAAAGCCATAACCTCGGCACCACGATGTTCAAAAACATCGCGTATTCGGGCGGGATCTTTGAAGACAACCTCGTGGTGGGCTTCGGACAGGTCTTTTCGACCACCAGTGCTGTAGCCGTCATCCGAAACAACAAATTCATCGGGCAGAGGGATAGCGTTCTGAAGCCCCAATCCAACAACTATTCGGCTGATACATGGTGGGTCAATAACTACTTCAATGGAGATCCAGCCCAAGCCAGTGTTGTCCTGGTCAACCTCCTAGGTTCGGCATCCTGCCACTTCATAGGAAATTATTGGGATTACGCCGCCACGGGGATTTGGGTCAACCAGTGCTACGGCACGGCAGGCAAAAACGAAATCAGCGGCAACACCTTCGACATCTTGGGCGAGGCCATCAAGCTCTCCAACGTGTCCGAACTGAACATCAGTTCCAACACCTTCAGGCGGTCTCAATACTCCGGCAAGGCCACCTACCTCCCCAATTGCAGCATTGCAACGCCCTGGTCGGCAATCAAGTTCACGGATAACGTCCACACGACAACCATTGTTGGCAACACCTATTCCGACTGCGACAAATTCATGTATTTCGCGTCAGGCGGGAGTGGCTATTACAACCTGTTCGAGGATGGCAACAGTGGTCTTGGCTGTGTGGCGGTGGACAGCACGTACCTCAATCCAGGACTATCAAGCTACCCCTTGGGCGGGACCTCTATCCGCCTCGGCAGCCGGGACGCCTGGGTATTCCCATCCGCTGGGGCCATACGGGACATCCAGACCGATTTCCTGGGCGGAGCCGTATCGGATCTCCCCTGGCAAACCACCCTGGTTTCCAGTGGCACCGTCTCGAATGGGACCAGCGTTGCTGGCCATGAGGGCATCGCCCGCATCACCAGCGCGGCCTCCGGATCGTCCGGCGCGGCCTACCTGACTGCTGCAACCCAGGTTGTCTCAGGGGGAGAATCCAGCGGCATCGTGTTTCAGGCCGTCAGCACTACCAACTTGCTCATGCGATTTGGTTGGGCAAATGCTCTGAGTGGCACCATCACGGACGGCATCTATGCCGAAATCAGCGGCACCACGCTCTCTGGGAAATCAGCGACCACCTCTGTGGCGGGCGCAACAGGAAGCACCTACACCCTGGCCGCTGGCACCTGGTATCACCTGGTCGTACGCAAAAACACCAGCACGGCCTACGGTCAATATGCCCTTTACGACATGGCCGGGAACCTGCTTTGGACGGACCTCATCTCCGGGACCACCATCATCTCCACCGTGCCCATGCAGCATGGCGTCTATGCCGCCAACACCTCCCCCAGCGCGGCGACGGCGATGGTCGATGTGGATTGGATGGGCCTCTCCCTGAACCACACCCCGGCACGGGGGCGGTGATGGATCTCGCCACACTTCCCCTCGTCACCCGCCTCCTGCGCCAGGACTGCCCCGAATCCACCAAGCGGGCCCTGGCCCTCATGTCAGGAGCAACCCTCTGCTTCTGCCTGGTGATCCTCACCCTGGCCATCTGGTATCAGGCCGTGATGGATGGCGCCGTGAACGGAACCCTCTACATGGCCCATCTCTCCACCTCGGCCACCGTCGGCGTACTGGCGGGCGTGGCCTACCGGAAAAAGGAAGAGAGCAATGCGCAAACCACGCCCCCGGGAGCCCCGGACCAAGGGGAGCAGCCATGATGACCCGCGTTTGGCTGATGATTGTCGCCATTGCCCTTGTCAGCGGTACTGCGGCGGGGATAAGTCTCGGTTACCACTTGGGCAAGCCGGTGACCGGCAAAGCCGAGCCCCCCGCCGCAGCAATCCGCCAGCAGGACCAGAGCTACATCCCCCCGCGCATCCCCAATCCTGCCGCCAAACCCCGGCAGATCATCCCCCAGGGAGCCGTGGTGGAGCGCATCTCCCAGGTGCAGCTCCAGCCATTCGACGCGGATCCGCTCCCAACGCCTGGCGAACCCCCGCAGGACAAGGCAAGCCCAGCGGATGGAAAGACCAAACCCCTGACCCTGGACCTGACCCAAGTTCTCATGCCGGATCAGACCCGGAGGATGATCTTCAGCAGCCCTGATGGCCTAGTGAGCGGCGGCTTCGAAACCCCCGTCACCCCCATCCAGGTACCCAGGGAACGCCACTGGGCCATAGGCCTCACCGGAAGCCCCATCCAGCGAACCCTGGGCGTCTGGGTGGACTACACCACCGGCCCCTGGGTGACCGGCGGGGAAGCTCTTCGTGTTCTTGAGTCCCCCCTGGGCTGCGACCGCGCCCAGACCCTCATCAACGCCCGCGTGGGCATTCAATTTTAGGGGTTCCCATGAACGTCGCCAACTGGCTGACCATCATCGTCCTTGTGGCCGGGGCAGTGGGTGTGATCCTGCGCTCCCAGTCCAACCTCATCACCCGCCTGCTGGCAAATGAGTGGAACACCATGAAGGAACGCCAAGATTGGCTCGAAGAACGCCAGGACGACGCAGAGAAAGACCAGCATGAGATCGATACCAGGCTCTCCATGGTTGAAAAGGCCTGCTCCATCCGGCACGGGATCACCCCATGATCCGCTACTCCTACAACCCCGATGCCATCGTGGCCACCTTCGATGACGCCGCCGTGCGCCAGGTTCCCTTTGGCATGGCGAGGGCCCTGAACTGGATGGCCAACGAGGCCCAGGCCGCGCAACGATCGGGGATGATGGATCGCTTCAACATCCGGCGCGCCGATTGGAATATGCGGGCCATCAAGATCGACAAGGCCGACCGCGCCACCAAGACCTCCTGGCGCGTGATCATGCAAGTAGACCCCCGGGCTTTCCACCTCGACAAGTTCGAGGAAGAAGGCATCCACGAACCCTTCAACGGTCGGCACTACCTTTGGGTTCCCAACGAGGCCGTATTCAAGAACCGCATCATCCGCGCAGATGACCTCCTCTACCCCAAGAAACTCCAGTTGGGGCACGTCCAGGGCCCCAAAACGAAGGGAAGCAAGAGTGAAGGCTATGCCATCCGTGGCCTTCAGCGCACCTTCATGATCAAGACCGCCAACGGCCCCATCGTCCTTCAGCGCACCGGTAGCGCCTCCAGCCGCCCCCTCCTCTCCGAATCCACCAAGCGCCTCAACAAGCTGAGCCTCGACAACTACGGCAGCAGTGCCCGCTACCGCATCCGGCGCTGGAAAAAGAACACCGAAGACACCACCCGCAAGCTCTACCAGCTCAAGGAGCGCGTCACCGTGCCCCTCAAGCTGGAGTTCTTCCCCACCATTCAGAACACCGTCCAGGCCCGGGGAGAAATCCTCTTCCGCAAGTCCATGGATATGGCCCTTTCCAGTGCGAGGCGACGATGACCCGCTTCGCCTCCCAGGAAGTCACCCAGCAGGAGCTTGCCGAAATCATCGGCATCACCGACCGGCAGCTCCGCAACCTCAAGACCACCGTGCCCGCCAAGGGCAAACGCGGCACCACCCTCGTCTACGACCTGGTGCCCTCCGTCCAGGCCTTCATCGCCTACGTCCAGAACACCGTCGAGACCCGCATCACCGACAAGGACATCCAGGCCTACAAGGGCCGGGGAGAGATTGCCCGCGCCAAAAGGGATGAGCACCTCGAACGCATCGCCAAAGTCGAGGCCGACAAGGCCGAAGGGACCGTGGCCGAAATCGCCCTGGTGGCCAAGTTCGTGGGCGAGAACAACGAGCGCATCCGCGCCAAGTTCCTGGCGCTCCCCTCCAGCGTCAGCCCCAGCGTGACCGGCCTCAAGAGCGTGGCCAAGGTCGAAGCCATCCTCACCCGGGCCGTGGATGAAGCTCTGTCCAACCTGGCGGAGTGGGAAGGCGGGATCGATCCATGTCCCACCCTGGAGGGGTAGGCAACCCGCTCAGCTATCGCTCCCTCGCGGCGGCCATCATCGCCGCCGCATCCATCTTGGCGCCCCCGCCCAACCTGACCATCAGCCGGTGGGCCGACAGCAAGCGCATCCTCAGCCCCGAGGCCAGCGCCTCCAAGGGCCGATGGAACACCGACACCGCGCCTTTCCAGCGCGAAATCATGGATGCCATCTGCGATCCCGAGATCCAGGATGTCGTCTGGCAAAAATCGGCGCAGGTGGGCGCCACCGAGATCCTGCTGAACATCCTGGGCTACTACATCGACCAGGACCCCAGCCCCATCCTCCTGCTCGAACCCACCCTGGAGATGGCCGAGGCCTTCAGCAAAGACCGCCTCAGCCCCATGCTGCGGGACAGCCCCTGCTTTGCCGGAAAGATCTCCAGCCCCCGTTCCCGCGACGGCGGAAACACTTTATTGCACAAGGCCTTCCCCGGCGGTCAAATCACCCTGGCGGGTGCCAACAGCCCCTCCAGCCTCGCCATGCGCCCCATCCGCATCGTCCTATGCGACGAAGTGGACCGCTACCCCGCCAGCGCCGGGGCCGAGGGCTCCCCGGTGCGCCTGGCCTTCAAGCGCACCAACAACTTCTGGAACCGAAAGCGCGTCCAGGTCGGCACCCCCACCCTCAAGGGTGCCAGCGCCATCGAAAAGGCCTTCCAGCAGTCCGATCAGCGCTTCCGCTACCTGCCGTGCCCCCACTGCGGCGAGTTCCAGGTGCTCAAGTGGGGAAGGGTGGTCTGGGCCAAGGCCGAGGACGGCACACCCCAGCCCGATACCGCGGTGTACGCCTGCGAGCACTGCGCCGCCCCCATCGACCTCGATGCCGAACTCAACGACATGGACCGCAAGGGCAAGTGGATCGCCCACAACCCCCGTTCCAAGGTCGTGGGCTTCCACATCAACGAACTCTACAGCCCCTGGAAAAAGCTCCACGAGACCGTGGAAGACTTCCTCGCCGCCAAGTTCGAAGGCCCCGAATCCTTCAAGACCTGGATCAACACCGCCCTGGGCGAGACCTGGGATCCCCAGGACCACGTAGAGTTGAACGCGGAAGGGATGCTGGCCAGGCGTGAAGCCTACCCCGCCCAGGTCCCTTGGGGCGTCGGCTGCATGACGGCAGGCATCGATACCCAGGATGATCGGCTGGAACTGATCGTGAAGGGCTGGGGCAGGGCCAACGAATCCTGGCTCATCCACCGGGAGGTGATCTGGGGTAGTCCCGCCATGCCCGAAACCTGGGAGAAGCTGGATCGCCTGCTCCTGGAAGGCTACCGCCACGCCTCCGGGCGCCTCCTTTTCATCGAAGCCGCCGCCGTAGATATTGGCGGATCACACACTCAACACGCCCGCGACTTCGCCAAGCCCCGCATCCCCCGGCGCGTCTTCCCCATCCGGGGCAGCAACCAGCCCGCCGCCCCACTCATCAAGAAATCCGGAAACAAGCGGATCAAGGAATGGCACATCGGAACCATTGCGGCCAAAGATACCATCCTGCTCACCCGCCTGAAGATCGACCAGGTGGGCCCAGGCTACATGCACTTTCCCGTCGCAGATTGGTGCGATCTGGACTACTTCAAGCAGCTCGCCACCTCCGAGCACATCACCAAAGATCGCAAAGGCCGCAACCGGCGATGGGAAAAGGTCACACACGACACTCGCAATGAGGCATTGGACTGCGAAGTATACGCCTGGGCCATCTTCACCCTGCTCAACATCAAAGCCACCGAAATGGAAGACCGCCTCGCCCGCCTCGAAGCACCCTTTGAACCTCCCCCGCAAGATGCGGCCGTAAATTCTGAAAATTCCCCTAAACCCGCACCACCACGCAAACGGCGCGTCCTTTCCAAGGGACTTTTTACCTAAGGGTTTAATTTTCCCAAAGTGTTTGGGGAAAAAGTCGGGGGTATCAGGCCGCAGCTTGAATGCATGGACGGCATCACGCTCGACATCGCCAAAGCAAAACTCCAGGAATGGCTGGCAGCGGATAGCGCTGTCGCCAAAAACCAGGAAGTCTGGGTCGAAGGCCGCCGCATCACCCGGGCTCAGGCCCGGGACATCCGGCGCAACATCGAATTCTGGCAGGGCTGGGTCATGCGCCTACAGCCCCGCCGCCGACGCGTCTCCTACGTGGTCGGGGGTTGACGATGAGCCGCCGCGTCAGCACCAACCGACCTGCCAGCATGCTGGTGGACCCCTATGGGCGTCCCATGGCCAGCTCCGGTGCGTGGAAGGGGGCCCGCAGCGACCGCCGCCAGACCAAAGGCTGGGTCATGGGGGTGGCCGGTAGCGCCGACGAAGACACCCTGCACGATCTTCCCCGCCTTCGCGCCCGCTCCCGGCAGCTCCTCCGCGACAACCCCCTTGCCGCCGGGGCCATCAACACCGCCTGCAAGAATGTGGTGGGCTCCGGTCTGAATCTTCGTGCCGAAGTTGACCGCGAATTCCTGGGCTGGGATGAAGAGACCGCCATCGCCTGGCAGAACCAGGCCGAACGCTACTTCAACATGTGGGCCCGCACCAAGGCCTCCGACCTCAGCCTGGGCCAGGATTTCTGGGAGCAGCAGGATCTGGCCTTCCGCACCACCCTGGAAAGCGGCGATGCCCTGGCCCTCTTCTGCTACCGGAAGCACCCCAGCAGCCCCTTCGGCCTGGCGGTGCAGTTGGTCGAAGGCGACCGCATCAGCAACCCCAGCGGCCAACCAGACAGCAGCACCCTGGTTTCCGGCGTGGTGCTCGACAGCAACAGTGCCCCCCAGGCCTACCAGGTGGCCGATCAGCACCCCGGTGCCCGCCTGCTCAGTTCCCGCACCTGGACCCCTCGCAAAGCCTTCAGCCCCACCGGGCGGCGAATCGCCCAGCACCTCTTCGTGCGCCTGCGCCCCGACCAGCACCGGGGTGTGCCCTACCTCAGCCCTGTCATCGAGGCCCTGAAGGAATTGGGGGAATACACGGATGGCGAACTCCGCGCTGCCGTGGTTTCCGGACTCTACACGGCCTTCGTAGAAACCCCCGCTGGCATAGACCCTGCCACGGGGGAACCGATCGTTAATTCCGGCGGCGACGATGACCGCGAGTTTGAACTGGGATACGGAGCCGTGATCCACGGCGAACCCGGCGAGAAGATCAGCACCACCACCCCAGGCCGCCCCAACGTCGCCTTCGATCCCTTCGTTCTCGCCCTCCTGCGCCAGGTGGGCGTGGCCCTGGAAATCCCCTACGAGATCCTGATCCAGCATTTCACCGCCAGCTACAGCGCCGCCCGCGCCGCCATCCTGGAACTGGCCAAGTTCATCCGCCGCCGCCGGTACTGGCTGGCCGCCAACTTCTGCCAGCCCTGCTACGAGGCCCTACTGGAAGAGGCCATCGCGGCGGGCTACCTGGAGGCCCCCGGCTTCTTCGATGACCCCATGAAGCGCCTGGCCTACTGCGGGGCTACCTGGGTCGGCGATGCCCTTGGCCAGATCGACCCCCTGAAAGAAGCCAACGCCTGGAAGGTGCTGAAAGACGAGTTCCATGTGCCCGAAAGCGAGGCCGTGGCTGCCCTCACCGGCAACGACTGGGAACGGGGAGCCGAGCGCCGCGCCTACGAGGTCAAGCGACTCGCCGCCCTGCACCTTCCCCTGTCCGCTGCCCAGGGCAACGCCGCCGCCACCCAGCCCGAACCGCCGCCCGTGGACCAGGAGGACCAGCCATGAAGCTCCTCGACATCATGACCAGCCCCTGGGCCATCATGGCCAATCGGTTTGAGCAGATCATCGATATCTACAACGCCCATATCGTGGGGCCCAAGATCGATATAGCCGCCCTGGAGGCCCGCCTGGGCAAGCCCTTGGGCCGCAACCGGCGCGAACTCATCGGCCAAGTCACCGATGGCGTGGCCGTGCTGGACCTGGAAGGCCCCCTGGCCAAGCGCATGAGCAGCGTTTCCGCCGCCTGCGAGGGCACCAGCACCAACCTGATCTTCGATTACTTCACCCAGGCCCTGGAGGATCCCAGCGTCAAGGCCATCGTCCTCAACATCGACAGCCCCGGCGGCACCGTGGACGGCACCATGGACCTGGCGCGGGCCATCTACGCTGCCCGTGGCCGCAAGCCCATCGTGGCCCTGGCGGATGGGTGCATGTGCAGCGCCGCCTACTGGATCGGTGCCGCCTGCGATTCGGTATGGCTGGCCAACGATACGACCGTGGCGGGCAGCATTGGCGTGGTCTGCACCCACGTTGACCGCTCCGAGGCCTACAAGAAGGCCGGTCTGGTGGTCACCGAAATCACGGCGGGCGAGTTCAAGCGGGTGCTGACCGACACCAAGCCGCTGACCAAGGAAGGCAAGGACTTCCTGAAGTCCATGGCTGACGACATCTACACCCTTTTCGTCGAAGACATTTCCACCTTCCGGGGCGTGCCAGTGGGGCAGGTCCTGGATCAGATGGCCGAAGGCCGCGTGTTCATGGGCCAGAAGGCGATCGCGGCAGGACTGGCGGACGGTGTTTCCAGCCTCGATGCCCTGATTTCCTCCCTCTCCCAAGGACAGGCTCCCCAGAAGCCCCGGGCCGGTGCTGCCCGTTCGTCCACAACCCCCACTTCCAAGGAGGTCACCATGACCTATACCCGCGAGGATCTGGACGCCAACGCCCCGGACCTCGTTTCCCAGCTCAAGGCCGAAGGAAAGGCCGAGGCCCAGACGGAATACAGCGCCCAGCTCGACGCCGCCAAGGCCGAGTTCGAACAGAGCGCGGAAGCCACCAAGAAGGTGTTGGAAGAGGCTACCGCCACCCAGGCCCAGGCCATCACCAACGCCGTCACCGCCGAGACCGCCCGCATCAAGGGCATCTTCGAGGCCGCCGATGGCCTGGACCTCAAACCCGAACTCGTGGCCGGTCTCGCCTTCGATGGCAAGACCACCGCCGCCGAGGCCTCCGTGTCCTTCCTCAGGGCCGTCAAGGCCCAGGGCCCCCTCAACCGGATCATCTCCGAAGCCTCCAAGCCCGTGGGCTTCGGCGGCACACCTGGGGGCGATGCCTCCGCTGATTCCGATCTGCGCTCCCGCTGGGAGTCCAGCGCCTCCATCCGCAACCTCTACGGCACCTTCGAAGCCTTTTCCCAGGCTCAGGATGCCGCAGAAGCGGCCTTCAAGGATGGCCGCATTCGAACCAAGAATTGAGGTGATTCATGGCTGCAACGAAAGACCGATTCCTCAAGTTCGAGGTGGGCGACTACAGCCACCTCCCCCTGGCGGCCTCCGCCAAGGTCTACAAGCACACCTACATGGGCCAGGTTTCCGGCACCAACACTTTCCGGCCCCTGGTTGCGGCTGACAAGTTCGCTGGCGTGTCTACGGACAGCGCCGACAACACCGGGGGCGCTGCGGGCGCCGTGGATGTCCCGGTCAAGCGCGAAGGCCGCCTGCTGGAATCCGTGACCGGCGCCACCGCCTCCACCGCCCTTGGCACCAGCGTGTACGCCAGTGCTGACGACACCCTCACCCTCACCGCCAGCGGCAATTCCCTGATGGGCAAGATCGGCGGCTACGACGTGGCCACCAGCAAGTCCGTCGTCGATTTCTGGGCCGCCGGGATTTAAGGAGAAACCACCATGGCATTTACCGACCGCCTTCAGTCCCGGGATGTCATTCCCCTCATCATCAACGCGCTGGACGCTCCCCCCGCGCCCTGGTTCGGTGACCTCACCAACAAGGTCACCTCGGACAAGGATTCCGAGGTCTACACCTGGCTGGGCAGCGCTCCCAAAATGACCCCATGGAAGGGCGGCCGCAAGCCCGCCACCCTGGGCAAGAACGAGTTCCGGATCCCCAACCTCGAATTCGAAGCCTCGCTGGAGATCCCCACCCTTTGGCTCCGCCGCGATCACACCGGCCAGATCCGACTGAAGATCGCCGAGCTGGGCGAATCCGCCGCCGATCACAAGTTCGATCTGATCAGCGCGACCATCGATAGCGCCGGTTCCACCGTGTGCTACGACGGCCAGTATTTCTTCGATACGGACCATCAGGAGGGCGAGAGCCCGGTCCAGTCCAACATCAAGAGCGTCGACATCGGCACCCCCACGGCCCCCACCGCCGCCGAACTGGAATCCTCCATCCTCAGCGGCATCGAGGCCATGTATGGCATCGTGGATGACAAGGGGCGCAAGACCAACGGCAGCGCCAAGCGCTTCGGCGTCATGGTCCCGCTGAACTACATGCGCGCCCTGGGCACCGCCCTCAAGGCGGATGTCCTCATCGAAGGCGGCGCGGCCCGCAGCTCCAACATGCGTGCCGTGGGCAGCCTCATGGGCCTTTCCATCGAGGGCATCGTCAATCCCCGGCTCAGCTGGACCGACAAGTTCGCCATCTTCCGCATGGATGGCGCGGTGAAGCCCTTCGTCTGGCAGGTCGAGCAGGATCCCGTCACCAGCGTGCTGGCCGAGGGGTCTGACGAAGAGGTGAAGAACAAGCGCTGGCTCTTCGCCATCGATGCCTCCTACAACACCGGCCTCAACCAGTGGCGCGGCGCCATGCAGGTGCAGCACACCTGATGCCCTATGCCCCGGGGGGAGGTTCTGCCTCCCCCCTTGGAGGACCCATGAAGTACTACACCGTACTGGCCTTTGCCCAAATCGCCGTGGGAACGCTCGCCCTTACCCCCGCCCAGGCCAGAACCCGAACCCACGCCCTGAAGGCCCTGGGGCATGACCACTACGAGGTCATTGCTCCCGTGGAATTCAAGATCGGGGAGACCTTCGGGTATGACCTGGAACTCCCTCGAACCCTGGCGCTGGCGCTGGAGGAGGAGAAGGAACAATCCCCATCCCTGGAAGACATGACCAAGGCCCAGCTCCAGGCTTTCGCCAAGGAACTGGGGCTTTCCCTGGCCAGCAACCTTTCCAAGGCCTCCCTCCTTGATTCCATCAAGGTCCGTCAGGACGAGCTGCTGGCCCTCCAGACCGCCCGCATCGCCGACCTGGAGGCCAAGGGCGAAGCCCTGACCGACAAGGAAAAGGCCGAGCTGGCCGCTCTGAAAGGAGGTGCCTGATGGCCACCACCCGCGCGAAGTTCAAGGTCAATTCCATTGCCCAGCATGAACACGGTTTTCGGACCGTGATCCTCTTCCCGGTCTGCGATGGGCCGAACGGCTTCTGGAAATATACCCCCCAGGGTCGACTCGAAATGGGCCTATCCAAGGACTGCCAGGCCGAATTCCACCCTGGCCAGGAGTTCTTCGTCGACTTCACCCCCGTGGAGCCCTGACATGTCCGCCCTGGCCGCCGACCTCATTGCCGACTGTCCGGATGCCGTGGTGGTGACCTTCAACGGGGTCACCACCCCCGGCCTCTGGCTCCAGCGGATCCAGACCGAGGATGCTTCGGGTCACCTGAATGTCTTGGCCACCGCCGAGCACCTGGTGATCGAGACCAACAGCCTCCCCGGCCTGGCCCGGAAGTCCACCCTGAGTTTCCAGGAGAACGAGGACTACGGCGGCGCCACCCACACCCGGCGGGTGACCGAGATTCGCCCCAAGGACGATGACCGGATCCTCACCCGCCTATTCCTGGAGCTGGTCTGATGCCCATGGCGGATGATGTCGTTCTGACGGCCTGGCAGCTCCTCAAGGATGCGCCGGGCCGCCCCGCCGCCCTGGCGGTGGATAAGATCCTCCCCCACGAGGACCTGCCCCAGGAGCCCGCCGAACTGCCCGCCGTCGGGATCTACCTTCTCGACGATCAGCAGAACGCCGAAAGCGGATCTGGCACCTCCCAGCGCAGCGCCCTGATCGAAATCCAGATCGATGTGCGCATCGGGGAAGGGGAGAACTACCTGAGCGCCACCCGGGCCTACCGCGCCTGGGTCCTCAGGGCCCTGCTCCCCAATGACCCCATGGACTCCGGCATCAGTGGAGCCGAACACCTTTCCACCAAGCCCGGCGTCATCCCCGGCAACGCCCGCATGGCCGTCGCCTTGGTCCAGATCTCCGTCCCCTTTGAACACGACCCCTTTGAGGAGGCCTAGATGCCTACCGCCATTTCCCACGACCGCACCCTCTGCCTGAACAGCAGCAACGACCCTTCCATCCCCGCCGAGGGCCTGGAGCTGGTGGCCAATAAGGCCATCCCCGTCAGCGCCGCCCAGGCCACCTACCTGAAGACCCTCCAGGGCGTCGACGTCCAGGATGACCCCACCCCCAAGAAAGGAAAGGAGTAGACCATGGCCATTGCAACCTTCAACCGCAAAGCCCTTGAGGCCTCCGCCGGGAAAGCCTACCTGCTGGCCAGCCCCACCACCGTAGTGGGCGTCACCACCGCCGCCATCGTCAAGGAGCTCTTCGGGGCCTTCCTGGCGGATGGCGATATCCGGCTTGCCCTCAAGGCGGGCATCACCCCCTGGGCCGTCCTCGACAAGAACGGCTTCAAGGCCAAGCTCAAGGCCAAGGAAATCAAGGTCGACCCCAACGATGGCCCCGAGGAGATCATCGGTTTCGAGGTCATTGAGGCCGATGGTGAACTCACCATCTACGACACCGACGTGCAGCACATGAAGGACATCCTTTCCGCCAGCGCCGCCCAGGTGCTCGCCCTCGCCGCCAGCGCCACCCAGGCGGGCCGCGAAACCCTTCTGGCCGGTGGTCAGCGGATTCCCACGGACTACATGTTCCTCTACCGCTACCCCAGCCGCCAGGTGCCCGGCGAGTTCCGCCACATCCTCATCCCCCGCTGCCAGATCGTGCTGGATGCCGATGTCGAGTACAGCAAGAGCAAGGCCAAGGATCTCAAGGTCAAGCTCAACGTCCTCCCCTTCGACCTCCTGCCCGACCCCACCACCGGCTTCGGCGTGTGCTGGCTCGAAGACTACGTGACTGCGGCCCATAGCTGAGGTGAGGCATGACGAAGCTATGTGATGCCCAGGTCGAACACCTGATGGCCGTCTTCGCCGACGTGGACCTGAGCCCCCTGGCTCAGGCCCTCTCCGGCGGGAGTTTCCTGGACGTGCTCATGCTGGTCCCCATGCTGGGTCAGGTGCGGGAAAAGCGCCTCCTCCGCCGTCTCTCCGGCATTCTTGCCTCCAGCGCCCAGGAACTCCTGGATGCCGAGGCCGATGATGCCAAGTGGGCGGGGATCGAAGCCAAGGGCGCGGCCCGAGCCTGGGAGGAGACCCGGCAGGAACTGGCGGATTTTTTCGGTGGTCTCGGGATATCCAAGGTCGGTACCCCCGGCTCTTTGGAAATGCTGACGAATCTGATGATGCAGATGAATCCGCCCGTTCCCCCCGAAACGACCCGCGAACCTTCCCTCTCCGGCGACTGATCAGCCAGCAGGCGGGGGGCTGGGACCACGCGGCCCGGCTCCCCGCTGAAACGGCCTTCGCCTGGGCTGATGACCTGCTCCGCACCAAGGCGTGGGACGGCTACCGCTTCGCCCTCAACTTCTACGGCCACATCGTGACCGCCCACGCCATGGGCGGCGGCGAAGTCCCAGACCCACCCGAACCCCCCGAGGATTGACATGGCAGACACCCCCCGGCTCCTGGTTGAAATCTCCGGCGAAGCTGGGGGGTTCTTCAGTGTCCTGGCCAAGGTCCAGGAACGGCTGGAGATGATGCAGAAGCTGGGGGGCACCAGCGCCGATGTCGCCAAGAAGAGCATGAACGCCTTGGAAGTCGGGGCCCAGGCCGCTGCCCGCGCCCTGGAAGATGCCACCAAGGAGCTCACCGAACTCCAGCGCAAAGAGAAGGCCAGCGCGGGCATGGGGGGCTACGGCACCCAGATCCAGGCCGCTGAAGCCAAGATCAAGGCCGCCCAGCAGGCCCTGGACGGCTTCAATGCCAAGATCGCCCAGGCCCAAAGCCGCATTCAGAACGCCGCCACCAGCAACCAGCACTTCGGCAGCACCCTGAAGACCGCCACCGACCAGGGCGCCCAGGGCATGAAGAAGGTCGGCGATCACGCCGAAAGCACGACCAATAGCATCATCAAGGCCGGGGTGGCGCTCCAGGTCGTACGATCCGTGTTCAATGGCCTGCGAGAAGTGGCGGAAGGCGCCCTTCAGCAGAACCTGGCCCTGGAGCGCAGCGCCCGCACCCTGGAGATGGCCACCGGCAACGGCGCCGCAGGCATGGCCTTCGCCCGGAAGACCGCTCACGAGCTGGGCCTTGATCTGGTGACCACGGCGGAGGGCTACGCCAAGATGGCCGCCTCAGCCAAGGGCACCGCCCTGGAAGGGCGACAGACGGAACTGGTCTTCACCGCAGTCTCCCGGGCCGCCGCCGCCATGGGGCTGAACGCCGAGAAGACGGACGGCGTGCTCCTGGCCCTTTCTCAGATGATCTCCAAGGGCAAGGTGAGCGCCGAGGAAATGCGCCGCCAGTTGGGCGAGCATCTTCCCGGTGCGTTCTCCATCGCCGCGCGCGCCATGGGTGTCACCACGGGCGAACTCGACAAAATGATGTCCACCGGCAAGCTGGCCACCGTGGACTTCCTGCCCAAGTTTGCCGTCGAACTCAACAAGACCCTGGGGGATGCCCCCGAGAAAGCCGCCGACAGCCTTCAGGCCAACATCAACCGCATCAAGACCGCCCTTCAAACACTCTCCTTTGAAGCAGGCCAGGGCGGGGCCTCCAGTGCCCTCAGCGCCTCCCTAAAAGAACTGGGCGACACCCTGAACAGCCGAGAAGGCATTGCCTCCGCCCAGGAGTTGGGCGCCACCCTGGGCAATACCCTGGCTGTGATGAAGGATGTGGCCGTGGTGGCCTGGAAGCTGCGAGACCCGATCCTGGCCCTCGCAGCGGCGTACGGGGCCATGCTGGCGCTCCAGATCGGCAAATCGGTGGTGTCCTGGGGCGTGTCCAAGGCGGCACTGGTCACCCAGACCCTGGCAGCGAGAGATGCCACGGTCCAGGAAGCCATCGCCCTGGCGGGCCACAACTACCAGGCCAACCAGAACACCCTGGCCCAGATCGCCAACGCCCAGGCGACCGTGGCCCGCAACAGCGCCGTGCTGGCTGGGGCCGTGGCTGATGGCGTGATCACCGAGGCCGATGCCGTAGCCACTCGCCAGGCCCTGGCCCATGCGGCGGCACGGCTGGAGGAAGCTGCCGCCCTTGCCACGGCGGGCGCGGCTGGCCGGGCCTATGCAGGTTTCGCGGCGGTTCTGGGTGGACCCATGGGCATCGCCCTCGCTGCTGTCGCAGCCCTGACGGCTGGCTGGGTGCTCCTGGGAGGCCAAATCAAGAGCGCCGAGGAGAAGCACCGGGAAGCCCTGCGGGAAATTCAGAGCACGGGTGAGAGCAGCCGGGCCGTGAAGAGCCTTGGCGAAGAATATGGCGAACTCGCCAAGGCCATGGAGAGCGGCAAGCTCAAGGGCAAGGAATTGGAGTCCGCCCAGAACCGCATCAAGGCGATTCAGAACCAGCTCATCCTCCAGGCCCCCGAGCTCAAGAAGGTGCTGGAGAACGAAAAGGCTTCCTGGGATGACATCAAGAAGGCCATCGACGGCGCCACCTCTGCCATGGATGGCAACCTGCAGGTAAAGCGCGAGATGGCCGAGATCCAGGCCAACGATGCCGAAGCCCAGGTGGCCAGTCTGGCCCGCCAGATGGCCGACAGCAAGCGCCTACGGGAGTCGGGTCAGTTGTCCGGCTTTGGCATGAGCGCCGCGCTGACTGCCGAGCGGGACATGAAGACGCTCCTGGACAAGGCCCAGGAACAGGCCAAACAAGCCCGGCAGGCCATGGCGAGCATCGACGCCATTCTCAGCCCCGCCGCTCCCGGTGGTGGGAAGAGCAGCACCACGCCCAAGGCGGGCAAGGACACGACCTATCAGGAACTCCAGAACCGCTTGGAGAAGGAGCGGATCGATCTCCTGAAGGGCCAAACCCTGGAGATGGAGAAGCAGGCAGCCATCGAGAAAGCCAATCTGAAGCTCAAAGAAGACGAGCAGGCCATCGACAAAGCCCTGAAAGCGGGCGATATCGACCGAACCAAGGCCGGTGCTTTGCGGGAACTGGCCCAGAAGAACCACACCGCCGCCCTTCTCAAGATTGACCAGGAATACAAGGAGAAGCGGGAGAAGCTCCAGGAAGATCTCCAAACCTCGCTGACCGGCCAGGAAGAGGGCGGCATGGCCAAGCGGCTCAAGGTCATCGAAGCCAACTTCCAGAAGATCCTGGAGCTCAACAACAAGCTGAAGGAAGACGGCAAGGCCACCTACACCGCCGAAGAGATTGCCTTCGCCAAGTCCCAGGCCATCTGGCGAGCATGGCTGGAGCAGGTCAAGCAGGATCTGACGGCCTTGAAGCAGGAACTCACCAACCTGGCCCAGGAGAAGGGCAGGGCCCTGACTCCCGAGGAAAAGGAATCCGTGTTGGGGCGTTACGAATCCGCCGGGGGCTCCAAGGCCAGCGCTGCCGGGCAGTATCGAACCCAAGACCACCAGGGCGGCACCGGCTTCCAGGGTGCCCAGACGGCCCTGGACAACTACCTGAACCAGTCCAAGAACGATTTCAAGAACTGGGAAGGCTACGTCACCTCAATGCTGAACGGCACTGAGGGCGCCTTCGCCAGCTTCTTTCAGAGCCTATTCCAGCACGGCAGTACCTTCAGCCAGAAGATGAAGGCCCTTTGGAAGGGCCTCTCCAGCACGATCATCAGCGAGTTGAGCAAGTGGGCCGCCAAGGAACTGATGCTCTGGGGCATCCAGAAGGCCATCCACCTTTGGAAGATCATCTCCGGACAAACGGAGATGGCTCAGAGTCAGCAGAAGGTCGTCACCAACACCGCCGAGACCACCAGCAATCTCGGTGTCACCGGCTCCAACATCGGCAAGGCCAGTTCGGGTTTCTTCAGCGCCTACGCCTCCATCCCCTGGGTGGGCTTTGCCTTGGCCGCCGCCTGCATCATCGGCATGTTGGCCATGCTCGGGCCCCTCACGGGCCGCAAGGTGGGCGGCCTGGTGGGCCAGAATGGGCCCGAGGCCACCATGCTGGGTGAAGAGGGCCTGGAGGTTGTGGCCCCCGATCGGGATTTCAAGGATTACGTGGCGGGAGTCTCCGGCATGGGCGCCCGCATGGCCATGAACATCGCCCACCAGGAGCTACGCACCCAGGACTACCAGCGCCAGGCGGCGGGATACGCCAGCTATGCGCGGGAGAACGCGGGCACGGGCGCGGGCCCTGGGTATGTCGACCTGCGGGGAGCGGTGATTGCCGGTGAGTCTGCCGAATCGGGCCGGATCATCAGCAAACTGATTCACAAGCACAGCACCACCTACGACAAGAGGAACGGCTGATGCGCCCCATCACCACCTCCCTCTACGTCAATGACGGAACCCCCGCCCTGGGGGCCTCTAAATCCCTGGAGAACATCCTCACCAATCTGGGGTCGGAATCCTGGGAGCTTGATGAAAATCTCACCAAGTCGCAGCCCGGCGACATCACCCTGACCTTGGCCGACGAGGACGGCGCGGTGTGGGCCTGGATCCAGGATGAAATCACCACACTCCAGGGTGGCGTCAGCCAGCTGTACCCCCCGTGGGTGGTGGTGAGCGTGGCCGGGGAAGAGAAGTGGGTGGGCCTCCTGGATCTGACCAATGTCACCCGGAAATTAGCCAGCCGGGAAGTGGAGATCGCCGCCCAGGACTGGTCCACGATGCTTTCCAACGTGGATTTGTCGGGGATCAAGAGGAGTTATCCGCAAACGGTGCATATGCGCGATGGGGAGGACATCGGCATCGGGTATGTGCCCAAGAGAGCCGCAAATGGTTACGTGGCTGGGTTATGGAAATATAAGGTATTTGGTATTTCAAAAACGGCTGATATCAAGGTGGGCGACAGTGTGACCTCAGATGTTACAGGGGTTGTCCAGTTCAAAGTGGAAGAGGATGTATTAAATGAAAAATATGGGCGGATCCTCAGGCTGACCGGATGGAATTGGGAGAGCCTTGCGTTAGGTATCGTTTCCGCTCACTTTTACCGCGTAGCCTCCGACCTAGATACCTCGCCCTACTACCTGGCCACCTCCGCCGTGACGTCCGGCGAGGCCACCAGCGTCAAACTCGACACCCTGGATGGCCTGGCCCCCGGGGATTCGGTCAGCACCACCAGCGGAACCGATATCCCGGTGGCGGATGTGGACTACGAGCAGGGCGAACTGATCAGCAACGCCACAATCCAGACGGACCTGGCCATCGGAGATCGCCTCTATTTCAGCAGCGAGACCCAGAAACAACTGGTCTTCCAGGATGCGCTGCGCCTGGCGGCCATCGCGGCCTCTCCCTACGGCCTCGATACCTCCCGGTACACCCCCGCCACGCTCCAGCGTCCCCTGCTTGGCTGGCTCACCACCTGGAACCCCACGGGTGAGGATGTCTACCTGCCCACCGACGTGGAGCCCACCCTGACGGGAATCCGCATCATCGGCCAGGGTGGGGCGAAGGCCTGGACCGGCAACCCTGAGGACGGCTTCACCAAAGCCGACGCGGCAGGGCTCCGCTGGGTGGACTGGACCACCCAACTTACCGCAGCTCCCACCAGCCTCATGCCGGATGAGGGGCCCGCCTTGGTGCCCGCTGCCGGAAGCCGGAACCGCAATTACTTCACCTGGTCCTGGAATCGCACCCAGTACCTGGCGGCGGATTGGTCCTACCTCACGACCCCCGCCTACACATCTCGCTCCATCGTGTGGCCCCAGGCGGCCCTGGGCTACGACTACGGCCAGTTGCGGCGCATCCGGATCACCAACCCCGATTCGGGGGAAAGCACCTACGCTGAGCAGCGCTGGTCCGGTTCCGCCTGGGGCACGGCTGTCACGGGGGCGTGGCCGGTGGCGGGCTGGCACCCATGCGCCCTTGCCCCCCTCCCCGGCGTGGCCGCCACCAGCGGCCCCAGCAGCCCTCAGGGCTGCGCCATGGTGGCGCTCTGTGCCAATGGGAGCGCCTTCAGCCTCCAGATGATCTGGGCGGGCAGTCCCCAAGTGGTGTCTGTCTCCTCGCAGATCGCTACAGGCGCTTATCTGAAGCCCACCCCGTGGGGGCTCTACCTGGTGGGGCTCGGGGGCTATGGGCGAATCAGCTACACCAACGGCTCGCTGGCGCTGACTTGGTGCGCTGTGGGGGATGGCAAGACCACTGTGCTGCTGATGAACACCTTCGCCGCCCTGGATGGCGACAGCGTTCACTGCTGTGCCCGATTTGATTACGCCGATCCCGACAACCAGGGCGAGGTCCTCACCGAGACCCGCCTGCTGAACCTGACCACCAACCCCCAGAACGGTGAAGACCCCGTGATCTACTCCGAGAAGGTCATGGCAGGCACGCCCCGGATCTCGGTCCTCTTCCGCGATCCCAGCAGCCCAGCTCGCCTGATCGGTATCCTGGGCGGTCGGCTCTGCCAGGTAGCGGCCCAGCTCCCCCGAACGGTGGAGCGGGTGCAGGTGGATAACCTGTCGGGTGCGGAACTCCTGGAACATTTGGGCCAGCTTCTGAACGCCCTGGTGATTCCTCTGTCCGATGGCACCGTTTCCCTTGTCTCCCGGCACCAGGCCAGCGCCCCGATTGCCTTGACGGTGGACCAGGTTGAGGTGACCCAAAGCCGCATCAGCCAGCACTTCTTTTCAGTTGTGCGGGTGTCGGCTGCGGACGGCGATCTCTACGCGGACGCCAGCGGCCTGGTGAAGGGCGGAAAGGCACTGGAAATCGATTCCCATCCCTGTGTGTGGACCGAGGGCGGCTGCTACGCCATGGCCAGCAGCTACGCCGATTTCCTGGGACGCCCCCGGCGCTACGAGGAGCAGCGTTGGTGCCACGAGGACCCCGATACCGAGGCTCCTTGGGAGGCCCTGGCCCCCTGGGAGCGCATCACCATCAACGGCGGCAGCACCGTCTGGTTCTTTGCGGGCCTGGAGTATGACCGCGTGAAGGGCGAAGCCACCGCCAAGCTGCTGGAGGCCCTATGACCCTGCCTTTCCTGCCGGGGAAACCCTATCTCCAGGTGCTCGATACCGACGGCAGCACCGTCCTGAAGACCGTCTATCTCCCGGCCCCTGACAAGGGCTATGGCGAGCTGGAGTGGATCAAGAAGACCGCAGCCACCTGGGAGCTCATCGACGGGTCCCAGCGGGAGCGGGTGCTGGGCTATCTGCCCTCCCTCACCCTGAAGTGGAAGACCTATCCGGATGTGAAGGGGCGCGGCCTCAATCTCGGCAGTGCGAACGGCAACCTGGCGCGGCTGACGGATCTGGCGGTGCTCCTGGCCACCCCATCCGGACGCTTGCGCGTGTGCCCGGGGCCTGCGAGCCGGGTTCCAAGGGCCGTTTCCAACGTGCAGTGGATGACCGGAGATGGGGTGCTTTCGAGTGGGCAGCTTGTGGATGAGTGCGGGGACCCCTGCCGAAATCCCGTCATCACTGCCCTCACCCGCACGGACTGGCAGGGGACGCAGGTGTTGAGTCCTGCGGCCAGGACGAATCTCAGGCTCTACAGCCAGGATTTTACGATCTCCGCTTGGAGTAAGACCAACCTGACCGTGGCAGCAGATTCTGCGACCGCTCCGGACGGCACGACCACCGCTGACCTACTTGTTACCGCTGCGGTGACGGGGACGATGCGGGTTTATCGGGGGGTCGCATCCATGTTAGGGCAGCGTAGGTGCTCGTCGTGGCATGTAAAAAAGCAGGCCGGGTCCGTGGTTCGGTGGCTCCGAATTTCCGCCGATCAGTCCGGCACCACGGCGTGGTTTGACCTGGACAACGGGATCTTTGGTGAAATCGGGACATACGCAGGGTTCTCGGTCGGGGTGAAGGCGCTGGCGGACGGCTGGTATCGGATCCACATCACATACAACGCCGTGGCTGAGGACTCAGGTGACAATCAGTTCCTCACGGTGGTCGCAGCTGACGGGACCAACACCAGCATCACCGGGGATGGCGTCACTGGATTTTTCGTGTGGGGCGCCCAGGTGGAGGACTCCGCAGTACCAACCTCCTACATTCCCACAGGCATATCAACCGTAACCGTCATCGACTACGCCGTTACCCCTTCTGGCTTCGTTTCTTTAGGGCAAACGCCTTCTGAGGGTGCTGTCCTCCGGTGGTCTGGCACCCAGACCCCCATTGACCGTGCCTTCATCTGCCTGGTGAAGAAATTCCCCAAGTTCAAATTGGCCGGCGCGGGTCTCGGGACAGACGTTCAGATCGAACTGCTGGGCCGCGACATCCTGGCCCAGCCGGTGCTGCCGGAGATTCCCTGATGGCTACCCGTCTCCAATGGTCCCGCATCGGCCTCTCCATCAAGTGTGAGACCGAGAAGCGGGCCATGCCCAAAACCGCCCTGGCCTTCGCCCTGCCGCCCTTCGCCGAGGTCAACACCAGCGGCCCGGGCATCTCCGTTGCCCTGGTGACCGATCCCATCACCACCCTGGTCACCGCCCTTCACATCGAATCCCTGGAGCCCCTGGCGAAGGGATACACCTACACCCTGAATTACGCCACCGGCAGCGTTTGGACGCCCATCGTTTTGGGGCAGATCACCGAACTGGCCTATAACCTGCCGGTGACTGTGGCCGGGGTGACCTATCGCCTGAAACTCACCCGGGCCTGGCGGGATGTGGTGGAGGTCTTCCAGGAAGTGACGGTCAGCATCCCTGCCGATGACCCCCCCGCCAACGTGACCGGCCTGACCAATGCGTACAACGGCAAACTGTCCTACCTGGCCTGGACGGCCTTGGCGGATCCCCGGGGGATCAGCTACGAGATCCGCAAGGGCAGCTCCTGGGACAGCGCCCAGTTCTTGAGCACCGTTCCAGCCTCCACAACCACCTTTGCCACTCAGGGAGACGGCACCTACTGGGTGGCCAGCGTCTTCAGGGGCGTCTACTGCGCCAGCCCCACCAGCATCACGCTCGTGGGAACGGCCATCGTGGCCAATGTGGTGCAGACCTGGGATGAACGTGCGACGAGTTGGGCCGGAACCTTCAGCGGGGGCGCTGCGCTGGATGGCCTGGGAGGCATTTATCTCGCTGGTGGCTCCCTGGATGGCTACTACGAGGTGCCCGCGTCCCATGTGGTTGATCTCGGAACGTCGCAGTTCTGCCAGATATCGTCCTCTCTGGGGGTGGTGCTGGATCCGGGGGTGCCGTTCGACAGCGATGATCTCTTCGACAGCAACACCCTGTTTGACGGCAGCGCGGCAGGGCTGGCCGCCGTCATCGAGGAGATTGCCATCGCTCAGGCGGATGGCGTCTTTGGTGCCTGGCAGCCCTTCGTCCAGGGCAACTTCCTGGGCCGGAGGTTCAAGCTTCGCCTGCATCTCACCAGCCTTCAGACCACCGTCACGCCCCGGGTGCAGCCCTATGCCTGGACCGTGGACATGCCCGACCGCTGGGAGTCGAAGACGGTTTCGGTGCCCGCTGCGGGGCTGGCCATCACCTACGCCACCCCTTTCCACAACATCCCCAAACCCCAGATCACGATCCTGAACATGCAGGCAGGGGATGTGATCGTTCTGAGCAGCATCAGCAGCAGCGGTTTCACCCTGCAAGTCACCAACGGCGGCGTGGGGGTGGCTCGATCCGCTGTCTACCTTTCCCCAGGCTATTGAGGAGTTCCCATGTCCCAGGCTTCCGTAACCATTCCCACGGGCAAAACCCACAATGAGGTCAGGCTCGCCTTGAACGCGGCCCTGGCGGCCCTGGCCTCGTGTTCCTCGGGGAGTACGGCTCCCAATCCCCCAACCGCCCTTTGGCTCGACACCAGCACCACGCCCTCCACCTGGCGGGAATGGGATGGGTCTGCCTATGTTCCTTTCTTGGCAGCAAGCCTGGTGAGGCAACGAGGCACGGCATGCACCACGACAGGGACCGGCAGTGCGTACGTGGCGACACCTAGCCCTGCGTTAAGCGCCAATAGTGCATCGGCCAGGTTTGCTGTGACCTTTCACGCGGCTGGATCAGGCACCCCAACCTTGTCGGTATCCGGTTTGACGCCACTTCCTGTAAAGGCATACAACCCTGCGGGAACCCTGGTGGCCTACTTGCCGGGCTCTGGCCAGATTTGCGATGTGGTGTGCAACGGTTCGGCCTGGATTGTGATGAATCCCCTGCCGCAGCTTGCGACCACGGCCCAGGCGCAGGCGCTCACCGACACGACCCATCTCCTGACTCCGGCCCTCATGGCATCTGCGCTCAACATGAGCGGCAGCGCTCCTGCCTACGCCTGCAGGGCGTGGATGCGCTTCAACGGATCAACCAATACCGTCAGTGGTTCCGGGAATGTTTCCAGTGTGACCGACAACGGAACCGGTGATTTTTCCATGAACTTCTCGATAGCCATGCCCAGCGCCAATTATGCCGCCCTTCCCGCGACAAAGGACCCTGAAACAGATAGCGGTGGTCCCTGCACAAGCATCTACTCACAGACGGTATCGGCGGTGCGGGTGACGGTCGGCCAGGGCAACACCAATGCGTTGTACGACAGCGCAATCATCAACGTCGGCGTTTTTCACTAGGATCTTTCATGTCTAAGATTATTTATACCAACCCAGACGGAAACCTCTGTGTCATCCACCCCATACCTGGCTGCAACCTGACCCTGAGCCAGGTAGCCGCCAAGGATGTTCCTGCGGGCATACCGTACAAAATTGTCGAGGATGATGCCGTCCCCACGGATCGGACGTTCCGGGGAGCGTGGGAGTCCGATATGAGCGACCCCCACGGGGTCGGCGCTGACTTTGGCGTGGGCTCCACCTATGCCGTCATCGGCTGGGATACGGATGGGACCCCCATTCTACGCAGGGAGGCGTGATGAGCATCACGATCAACATCGACAAGGCGCGTGAAATCAGCCATAGCATTCGACGAGCGGCTCGGGCATCGGAGTTCGCCCCTCTCGATGCCATCATTGCCAACCAGATTCCTGGCCAGGACCCAGCGCAAGCTGAAGCGTCCCGGGCTGATATCCGCTCCCGCCATGAGGCCATTCAGATCCAAATCGATTCGGCGCAAACGGCGGATGATCTGAAAGCCCTGGTAGATGGCCTGAAGGCTTAGATCACACCCTTCAGCCGGTGCATCTCGATCCAAAAGTCCAGGGCCGCCCGGATCTCTCCGTGGTGGGTGCGCCCATGCAGGGTGGCCAGGGCTTCCAGGGTGGCATCCGTCGCTTCCGGCACCATGACGGTGCGCTTCACGGTGGGGGCGGGCTCCTCACCGGCTCTGGGTCTTCCTCGATGTTCACGGGCCATAACCCAGTGTCACGAGGCGTTCCTAGGTTAAATATCCGGTAATTAAATAATTGTATCATAATGCAAAGATGGCCGCGATCATCCGGCAGCATTTCCCGATGCGGTGCCGATTCCAGGGGCTGGGGCTGATGGCCTTCGCGTGAACAAGGCCAGACCAGGCCGCAGCCAACTCAGAGGAGTAGGCACCGGCCACCGGTTCCAGTGCCTCCACCAGGGCGAAATGAGCGGGGCCTGTGAAGACCATGCCGAATTGATGCGCGAGTTGGAACATGGCCTTTTGTTCCTCCGCTCGCCACCGGCCCCGCATGCACTCCAGGATGCGGGTTGTGCGGGCCTGCTTGGAGAGGTCCATGGGGATGTTGGTTAGTTCTGCCACCACGCGCCGCATCTCATGCTCGAGTACGGCCCGGAAAATATCCTCCTGTGTCCGCAGACGCCGACTGAACCAGGATCGGCTGATGCCGGTGGTTTCTGCCAGAGACGCCGGTGTGATGGCATCCCAACCCCGGTAGGCCGCCAAGCTCACCGCCATGTCGATCACAGCCGCCAATGTGCGTCGATGCCGTGCCGTGTGTCCAGATTTCGGGGTCCAACCACTCTCCACCCGTTCAGTTTACGGATTGTTCCACACTTAATTGCTTGTTTAATTGGGCATACTGATGCCTTATGGTGTGGAAAAAGATTTATTTTGCCAAACGCTGTTTTTAGTTGATTTACCGTTGTTGGTCGTGGAACATGTGGGGGTTTTGTATGTCGAATCAATTATTGACCTCCGGTTGAGATGCCATCCTCCAGGCTAATCACGACCGGAACACCTGGAGATACGCTATGAGCAAAGCAGGAGCCGAAATATTGGAAATCCAGCGTCAAACGGAACGCCTGAATTTCTTGGTGTGCGCTATGGGTGATTTTTATGAAGTGAAGCAGCCAGAGCTTGCTCAGCTCTTCCGCAACATGGAAAAGGAGTTGGTGTCAGTGATCGACATTTGTCACTCCATGCAAGCCCGCCAACAGGCCTCCAACCTCTCAGGCCTGATGGGGGACATTCAGTCCCTCTTGCATGTTGCCCCTCAGGCCCGAGGGCCCATGCTGCGCATCGCTCAGCGCCTTGAATTCGTTGGCGTTTTGGGGTGACTGTTGGAGAACTGTGGGAGAACCCGAGGTCTGAATGATGGCGTTTTCCCAATACTTACATCGGTTGAAAGAATGGAAAATTGCCCCAGCAGGGCACAAGGCGAACCCCCAACAAGTGTTGACTTTGTTGGGGGTTGCTTCTGGTGGTCCCGGGCAGAATTGAACTGCCGACCTACCGCTTAGGAGGCGGTCGCTCTATCCCCTGAGCTACGGGACCGGAGGGGCTATTTTGCCAGCAGGGCGCAGCTTTGGCTAGCCGAGGCTCGCCATCACAGCCTTGTCTGGTACCGCTTGCTCATCCTGAAGGGTGACTACCCCTGGGCCGCCAGCTCCTGGCTGAGGAGCTTGATGTGCCCCATCTCCTCCTGGATGATCTCGTCCACGCGCTGGCGGCCCAGGGCCTCCGGCACGATGCCCTTCAGGCCCAGGTAGAAGGCGATGGAGTCCTTCTCGGATTGGATGGCCTTCTTGAGGATGGATTTCATGGAGCTGAAGTCCACCACCTCCTCCTCCAGGAAGACCTGGGCGTCGGCCATGGCGCGGAGGTACAGGACCGCCTCGTCGTTCGGGTCGAACACGGTGGGCGCCTTCTCGCT